>Ga0209427_10004438_pt1 | contig 16234 bp, 15 predicted proteins | sample DeeMarSWOR136_30_FD_187465 | JGI IMG/M metagenome (GOLD analysis project Ga0209427, IMG submission 187465) | Marine sediment microbial communities from White Oak River estuary, North Carolina - WOR-1-36_30 (SPAdes) (version 2) | ecosystem: Environmental > Aquatic > Marine > Intertidal zone >...
TCGTCTGACGAATTTCTATTACATCCCGAACCGCTCCATCTATCACTACGCCAGCCAAATTTTTTTCTTTTGCACTGTGGCTTGCCAATTCTCCCCATACCGCCGGACCTACTCCACCGGCATCAATCACGATTACATCTCCTTCCTCAGCTTGATCGATTGCTTCCACCGGTTTAGCCCAATCACCCGGATAGGTTCTCACCGTAACCGCTTGGCCAACCATTTTTGCCCCTGGTGTAATAGGAAGAATTTCCCGTAATGCTTCTTGACGGTGCATAGCATCGGAGATATTTGCCGTTGAAACCTTCTCCAAGAGATCTCGAATATTTTCATCAGTAACCCTTTTGAAAAGTTTGGTCTTTATACTGATTTTTTGGTCAATAGCTTTCTTTATTTCCTGAGTCGCTTTCTGTGCATCTTCAGACTTGGTTATTGCTCCACCAACGATAACTATATGTGCTCCTGCTTCTACAGCCTTGGACGCATTTTCCGAATTTACTCCACCAGCTACGGCAACAGGGATATTTACTTCTCGAGTAACTCGGCTAACTTTCTCAAAAGATATTTTCCCTTGCATTTGCTCATCAATTGAAGTATGCAGCCCCAAATAATCAGTTCCCATCTGTTCGATTTCTTTAGCTCTTTTTAGGAATTCAGGCACTTCCAAAAGGTCTACCATTATTTTTGCGCCATAGTGTCCCCCAGCTTGAATACACTCCCTAATAGTAGAGTCGGAAGCCGCACCTAATACAGCAACGATGTCTGCTCCTGCTTTGGCAGCTGATTCTACCTCAATCCTTCCGACATCTATCGTTTTCATATCAGCTACAATGGTATGATGAGGGAATTTTTTTCTTAATTCTCGTACACAATCCAGTCCGACACTTTTGATTAAAGGTGTGCCTGCCTCTAACCAATCTGCCCCACCATTAACTGCTTCTTCAGCAAGCTTGAGAGCACGAATCAAGTCGACAAAATCTAAAGCTACTTGCAATATTGGTTTCATTTTTCGCCTATTATTTGTAAGATAATCTCTCTTTTTCGAGGACGATTATCAAAATCGATGAAAACGATTTGTTGCCACTTACCTAACTGTAAAGTAGCGTCTTCAAAGGGAATACTTAAGGAAGGCCCTATTAAAGAGGCGCGAATATGAGAATGCGCATTTCTGTCTTTATGAGTCAGGTTATGGCGATATTTTGTTTCTTCGGGGGCAATGCGCTGGAGGGTTTGCCGGAGGTCATCGATTAATCCAGGTTCGTATTCCATGGTGGTTAATCCACCTGTAGCCCCCGGAATAAATAAGTCTACTAAACCTGAATTTAAATTGGTACCTTTAAGATACCTCTTTACCTCATCAGTTAAGTTACTAACTTCACTATTTCCGTGTGTCGAAACGTGTATTTTTCTGGTAACAAGTTTCATTATCTTCTGTCTTTTAACCGCCTCCCGGGCTAATCATCTACCGAAAGGTAATTTTCAGATACTGCGATAACGCATATCAGCAACAGCATTTAACTTTGCTCCACAATCTGGTGTAGCAACTCTTGTGCCAGTTAATAAAAAAGCCGCTCAGGATTTCTCCTAAGTGGCTGATTAAAAAGAAGTTACCTATGCTTCTATAGATATTGCTGGCTCTCTACATATCTTTCAGGGTAGCGCTTAATATAGGGCTTTTCGCCCCAATGATGGGGAGGGTTGCACCATTGCGTTCTATTCTATTCCATTCCATATTTCCTCAACTTTGAACGCAGAGTTTTGCGGTCGATTCCCAACCATTCCGCCGTCTTGCCTCTGTGTCCATTGAAAATCTTAAGTGTCTTGACGATATGCTCTTTTTCTACATCAACAAGACGCCGGGGTGTACCAGCTTCTGATCCTGCGGGTGTCTCAAGACTTAGCCCATAATATAATAGATCAGAAGGTCTAACTACATCGTTCTCGGCTAATACGACAGCCCGCTCAATGGCATTCTCCAGTTCTCTGACATTCCCTGGCCAGTCGTGTTCAACCAGAGCCTTCATAGCGCGTTCAGAAATGGCTCTGATGTTTTTCCGCCTCTTTTGGTTATACTTTTGCAAGAAATGATTAGCCAGTAGCGGAATATCATCTCTTCTTTCACGTAAGGCAGGAAGAGTAATTGGAACAACACTCAAGCGATAAAATAAGTCCTCACGAAATGTTCCTGCTTTTACAGATGTCCCCAAATCCTTGTTGGTGGCAGCGACAATTCGCACATCTACTTTGACAACCTGTGAACTTCCAACTTTTGTGATTTCCCTTTCCTGGAGTACTCGAAGTAATTTTGTCTGAATATTGACGCTAATATTTCCAATCTCATCGAAGAAGAGTGTCCCGTCTTTTGCCAGCTCAAAACGGCCGTATTTTGTTGCCGTGGCGCCAGTGAAAGAGCCCTTAACGTGCCCGAACAATTCGCTTTCAAAAAGTTTTTCCACTAAACTTCCACAGTCTACCGCTACAAATGGCTTATCTTTCCTACTACTGTAGCGATGTATCGCTCTTGCTACAAGTTCCTTGCCAGTACCGCTCTCCCCGGAAATAAGAACAGTAGTATCGGTTGGACCTACTTTCTGCACCAATTCTTCAACCTTCTTCATCGATTTGCTCCGACCGACGATTACATCGGGCCCAAAGCTGGCTTTTAACTCACTTCGTAGTAGAACATTCTCAAGGGCAAGTTCTCTCCTGTCTAATGCCCGCTTGACTATTGCTCTCAGGCTGTCAGGTGTAAAAGGTTTAGGGATAAAATCGTATGCTCCCCTTTTCATAGCCTCAACGGCGGACTCTATAGTTGCATACCCTGTTATAACAATGACCATTGTCTCAGGATCATCCTCTTTTATCTTCTTTAACACCTCCATGCCACTCAAGCCCGGCATTTTTAAATCAAGGATTACGAGATCGAAGGACTCTGCCCCCAGCATAGCTAATCCCTTCGAACCAGCATCAGCTACTTCAACCCTATTTCCACCCCGGGAGAGCGTCTGCTGGCACGAATCCCGCATGGATTCCTCATCATCAATGACTAATATGTTAGCCTGACTGGACATTTAGCCCTCCGTTTTTAGAGGTAATTTAACAATGAAAGTGGTTCCTTTCCCCTGTTCGCTTTTCACGTCTATAGTTCCTTTATGTCTGGCAACGATACCATAACTGACAGCTAAGCCAAGCCCTGTTCCGCGTCCTACTTCCTTGGTAGTGAAGAACGGATCAAATATCTTTTCCAGATTTTCCTTGGGTATGCCACAGCCTGTGTCAGTGAATTTAATTTCGATGGATTCTCCGTCGGGTACCATCCTGGTTGCAACAGTTAACTCGCCTTCTCCGTTAAGGGCTTCGGCCGCGTTCAAAATGATGTTAGTGAAAACCTGCTGTATCTGGCTGCCATCCATCATTGTCTTTGGCAGAGAGGCAGAAAGGTCCTTAATTATTTTGACATTTTGAAATAATGCCTGATTTTCAACGAGGGATAATGTCCGTTCTAATATCTCATTCGCATCCAACTTCTCGACCTTGGGTTCCGTTTGACGAGCAAAGTCGAGAAGGCGCTTAACAATGTCCTTACATCGTGTAGCTTCCCCGACTGCTTTCTCCAGGTTCTTCCGGTGGGGGTCCTCAGCTTCCATCTCCTCTAAGGATAGATGAGCATACATTAGGACAGCACCAAGTGGATTATTTATTTCGTGGGCCACTCCCGCAGCAAGCTGTCCCAGAGTAGCCAGCCTTTCTGATTTCATTATCTGCTGTTGAGTGTATTCTTTTAACCGTTCGTCTCTCTCTTTCAATGAAGAAGCCATAATGTTGAATGTTTCTCCCAGTTTGCCGATCTCATCCTTTGATTTGAGTTTAACCTCGTATTCCAAATTACCTTTTGCTAACTGCTGGGATGCAAATACTAAACGCTTAATCGGCTGCAATACGCTGTTAGCCAGAAAACCGGAAACAATCAGAGCGATGGCCATCCCGGCAAGTGTTATCCCCAAAAAGACTGCAATAGTCTTCTTGCGCATGTCCATAAATTTTTCTTCCAGAATCCCGACATAGAGAATACCGATTATTTCATCTTTGATGTCTTTTATGGGCTCATAGGCTGCGATATACCAGCTATTCACTACATAGGCTCTATCTATCCAGGGCAGCCCTTTTACCAGCACTTGCTCGTATACCTCTTGAGATACACGTGTTCCGATTGCGAGGTTTCCATCCTCTTTCTTAACGTTGGTTGAGATACGCAGGTCCCCTTGAAAGATAGTTGCTGTGCCGATATCCTTTCCCCTATATTTAACCCCCTGATATACTATCTCTTTGACCCTGTCAACTATTTCATAATTTCGATTAAGCAAATTGCCCCCGTAGAGTACACCAAGCAAGCTGCCATCATACCCGAAAACAGGTGCAGCAGCTTTTATCATCATCCCTGAAGTCTGCTCAGTTTCCTCGCTCCGTTTTGCTTTCGGAGTCGGAATAAATTTTACGTGCGCCTGCTCAGCGAGGTCCGGCCCTTCTTTTACTAGTTCCTCCCTTGGCACTATCGCTGTCGCAGCAATCACTTCCCTGCTCGACAATACCCGGCTTATAAGCTCATCCCCCGCTTGATTGTCGCCGTTGACATAGGGGTTCCGTGGCCTGACGATGACCCGACCAACTTCGTCCGTAAGGGTTAATATATCCAACGATTCCCTCTTTCTTATCTCCTCCAGTCGCCGCTTTAGCGTTTCTATATCGTTCTCTAAAAGAGCATCCTTTATAAAGAACCTCTGGGCGGAAAGATCCAACAAGGCTTTAACTTCTTGAATTTCATCCTGATATATGTGTCTGGCAGAATTCAGGTCAATTCTCACTTTATCCTGAGCCTGGCTGATTATACCTGTGCCGATTAACCGTATAGCTACTAAGGTAGCAACCAGGCCGCATATGATAATAACTGCCAGAAAACTTATAGTTAGCTTTGCTCTTAATGAGATTTTCATAATTTTTCTGAAAAACTCCCGAATTCGCCAAAAATTCATACCTTCTTGAACAAGTTTCAGGCACCTAAATCGTGTTCCTTTTATTTAAACAATATCTTAATAAAATTCCGACCAATACGCAAGTTGATAAACAACAAACCTCACTCAGGCAACAAAATGAACCAAATCTGCTAATGCGTGGCTAAATCCTCGCGAGTGCCCTGGTATAGCTTCTCTACAGCAATGCGCAACAACAAGAGGTGATTAATAATAGGGTTGAGTACAAAACGCTCAGGCCTTCGGTCTTTCATCTATTCGCTCAATTTCAGCAGTTTGGTATTTATTTGGTGCTCAGATTACAAGGGAACCAGATAAAAAGCAGCAAAACACAAAAGCTAACAATGCAAATCAAAAGCGTACCCCCCTACTTCTGAGAAAAATCAGGTGTAGCCTGAAATCCCTCACCTCGAATTACTCGCCTAAACACACACCCTTCATTACTAATCTACGGGTAAACAGCCCGACCCTCCTTGAAGAAAGGTGATTCAGCTGTTAAGGTTAGCTCCTGTCTGTCTGGCAGGACGTCTTAGCCAGTGTTGACAGTTAGTGCCCATAGACTCGATTTTTTCAGCCTCAACAAGCTGTGTTGACACTTCTCACATAGCTCCCTTCCCTGATATTTCTCCTGTTGAATTTGCGATTATTTTATTCGCTCTTTGGTTTTGCTTTTTTGTTCTGCCGAAGAATTCTTAGCAAAACAGAACTGGTTAAGTTCATCTTTGACGTTATCAATTCTTTCACTCAAAGCTTCGCTGCCTGAACGTAAGTATTTGCGAATTGTTGCTAATATCTATCAACTTGAGGACTGTAAGTTCACCGCGAAGGATTTCAGCTCACTATATCATAAAAGCAGTTCTACAAGTTGTCTATATACAAAGCAGCTTTGGAAGGACTCAGAGGCGCAAATCTGCTGTTGGTTGCAAATCTGTTGCAAATGCCTTTTGACGCTTAAAATCATTTGACAGCGAATGGAGGAAATTGTTACATTACAGGTACGTAGAAACTGGAGGCGCCCGTAGCTCAGTAGGATAGAGCATCGGTTTCCTAAACCGAAGGTCAGAGGTTCGAGTCCTCTCGGGCGTATTTGATAAGTTTTGAAGTATCAAGGAGTTGCATTTGCCGGCTTTCCCCCAACCCATACGTTTGACGGAACAGCGACAGTTCGCTTATTAGTGAGCGAATGGCCGGGGTAGTGGCAGACGAGTTGGGAGAACACAAAGCAGAAGGCCACTGTGAACAGCGATTACGCGTTTGCATGTAATGCGAGCCAGCGAGCCTGACTAATCCCACACATGCACTGCACTATTTCACAAACCGTATCCACCAAGGTGTATCGTCTCAATCCCAGAAATTCAAACAGACCACATATTTTTTGTTCCGATGCCTTCAACGCGTTTATCGTTCACTTTGTGCATGATATGTGCTATCATATTGAATTGTATTGCTGAAATTGTTTTTGGGCGACTCTGATTACCCATTTTTTAGCTGGCAGATAACGATTTGAAAACCGAAATAAGTATCACAGATAATCTTGAAAAAGGAGCCCTAATATGCAAAGAATGCTGAAATCCCGAGTTTGTTTTTTAACCATTATGATTATCGTCCTGGCCTATTCTCAGCGTACCATATCACAACAGTCAAGGGCCTTCCCCACAATAGGCAAGATTGTGCGACACGAAAATCGCATAAATGACCTGATCCCCCCTGACGCGAAGATTGAGCTTCTCGCCTCAGGATTTGAATGGTCTGAAGGTCCATTATGGATGCACGCTACCGGCAGCGGTTATCTTCTATTCTCGGACATACCACGCAACTCTGTCATAAAATGGCAAGAAGGAGCAGGTATTGGTCAATATATGAAACCCTCGGGTTATACAGGCATCGTTGATTACGGCCGTGAGCCAGGAAGTAATGGATTAGCCCTTGACTTTCAAGGCCGCATCATCTTTTGTGAACACGGTGATAGGCGTATTTCGAGATTGGAAAAGGGAGGTGGCAAAAAAACCCTTGTCGATAGTTACATGGGCAAGCGCCTCAATAGCCCAAACGATGCCGTTGTCAAATCTAATGGTGATATTTACTTCACAGACCCACCTTATGGCTTACCAAAAGGCTACAGCGATCCCAGACGCGAACTTGATTTTTGCGGTGTTTTTCGTCTTTCAACCTCTGGTGAATTGACTTTGCTTACAAAAGAAATGACAAGACCAAATGGAATTGCATTTTCACCAGACGAAGACATCTTATACGTCGCACAATCAGACTCCAAGAATCCAATCATAAAAGCTTTCCCTGTCAAATCAGACGGCACCCTGGGTAGTGGAAAGGTTTTATACGACTTCAGGAGTCTAACGGGTAAATATCCAGGAGGTCCTGATGGCTTAAAGGTCGACAAAGGTGGTAATCTCTTCGCCACCGGTCCCGGCGGCGTATACGTTATTACACCTGAGGGTAAACTTCTCGGCCGAATTCATACTGGCAAACGTACATCTAATTGCGCCTGGGGAAACGATGGTTCAGTCTTGTATATGACGGTTGACGACTATCTTTGTCGTATCAAAACAAAAACAAAAGGAGCTAACTGGAGAAACATGTAATACCAGCTTCCGAATTCACCGTTAAATCTGATGCCCTGGTGCTCTATACTGAATAGCAACTGCAATATATCGACCAGGTAGCGTTAGGTTGGCCCGTGTAGAATATAAACGAGTTTCACGTCACCGGCCCGTAGCGGGGTCCCAGGCTTGGCACCAGCTTCTTGCCATATTCTAACAACGCTTGATGCTGCTTTTCTGAAAGCGGTGCATATTTTCGGGCGAACTCTACATTCTGTATACATTGTTCTACCGTGTAGGGGCCGACCACAGCTACGCTGACACCTTTGAGATCGAGCGCATAGGCCAGAGCCTGTGGGAGATAGGCAGGCTCAGTAGCGCAGCCGACATAGCCACTCCTGTGATTGCGGAAGCCCCCCTTGATACCGGCGTAGACCTTCATAGCTACGCAGCCGACGTTGCGTTTTTTCGCCTCAGGCAAAACCTTACTCTCGAAATCATAGATGTTTCTGTCTGCGTAATTCATCACACACATGACCACATCGATTTGATTGGTCTGCAGCATGCGGACGAAGTTTGCCGGGCGGTTATGTCCTGAAATCCCGATGAAACGAACCTTGCCGGCCTCCTTCTGCTTCAGCAAGTAGTTGAGGACACCATCAGTTGCTAAAACTCGGTCGATTTCTTTGCTGCCAATACTGTGGATATGCACGAGGTCGACATCATCGATCTTGAGCCGGCGTAGTGATTCACTCAGGGAACGCTCCGCTTCATCTGCTGCATGGGTCGAGACTTTCGTTGCGATGAAGAGCTTGTCACGTCGTTTCGGTATTATATGCCCAAGTATTTCCTCGGCGTTGCCGTATATCCTCGCCGTATCGATATAAGTAACACCGCGGTCGATGGCTTCGGCGAAGATGCGAATGCCCTGCTGTACGTCGATGGGCCCCTCGCCCACAGGTGCCGTGCCAAGACCAAGAATAGTAACCTTCTCCTTCGTCCGCCCAAGCACTCGTTTTGGCAACGTTCGAACAGAGTCTGCTGCAACTGGTTTGCTGCTTTTCTCTTTGGATTCGGCTGCAAGATTCGGTAATGAAATGACAGCGGTTGTACCTACAATGATGTTCCCAAGGAACTTACGACGTGTGATTTTATCTTGTGTGTCCATAATCTTTTTTCCCTCAATATATTTTTTGCTGATTCATTATACCGATAAGGAGCGTTTGTGTAAAATGGAAAATCGTTGAGACCTGCATTTTTTATCGCCAGGTTCGAGTCCCGTCGGGCATATCCCTCCATATATGATGCGTTTTCGTTATACACCGAACGCAATACGATATACGTACTGCGACTTATTCTCCGGACGGGAAAATCCCGGTAAGGACACACACAAGCCGCTGGACCGCCCGGCTCACCTCGGGGGACATAGCTTGGCCTAACTGTGTTTGGCCAGGTTGAATCCCAACAAAATAAACACCAACATTGGTGCTCTCCTTGATATTCTGGCAGACCATCTCAGCAAACAAGCGAGGTGAGAGCGTATGCGTCGAGAAAGCAGACGAGTTCAACTGCCCAGGTTCGAATATACTTATTGTTCCAGGCGAAGCCCCAAAGTCGATAGCATCAATAATAAGCAAATTCTTCGGGGCTTTTTTTATGATAGGGTGGATATAATTTTCAGGCACAGTGCCGGAATCTATCAGCTCGGCACAGACTTTTCCGCTAAGCTGCTCACAAACAAGAGGCCCGGCTCCATCGTCACCTTTTAATAGATTCCCGATTCCAACGATAACCGTTTTTGAGCCGCGCAGTTTATTAAGCCGCTCGGAAAGTTGTTTATCGGTGGCCATAGCACTTCTGCTTACAGGCGGATATTCAGTTCGCATTTACACTTAGGACACAAAATTCGCATAAAATCGCTTGTTTGGACCTGTTCATCGGGCTGCTTTTGAATATCCTGTGGCTTCGTCAGAAGTTCGCCGCTTTTGGCAATCAACAATGAAGGATTGGTATAGGCCAATGGGCCGAGTTTTTCGTAAAGCCAAACCAGGTGTTTCTTTGCGCCTATCATTGCACCGCACTTCTCGCACATCTGAAGCTCAAACTCATGCGTCTCAATTGTCTCTTCCTTATTTAGTGTCGCTAAATCCCATTTGTCCGAGAGCTTGATGCCTGTTTCCGTCGTGCAGTTATCCTGGCAATTGCCGCAAAAGATGCAGGCATAAGGACGGTGGGTTATCCTTCTTACAGGCGGATCGGCTTCGATATCATCGTCCATAGTCAAGCAGTTTGGAGCCGGACAGACATTTACACACGCGCCGCAGCCGATGCAGGTATCGAGGTCAAATTCGGGCTTGCCTCTATACCTTTCCGGAACCACGCAAGGCTCAGCAGGAAAACGGGTAGTAAACCGCGGGGAAAAGACCGCTGTAACAGCTTCTTTTAATTCTCTTAACTTCGGCCAACGCATATTCGTATCTCGTTTTTCGTTTCTATTTTTTACTTTTTTCAGCGTATTTATCAACGACGCTCTTTTCCCATAACTGCACACCGGAAGCGTAAGCGCCTTTGGCAATTGCATGTGCGGCGGTAGGTGAAGTTATCAATATGAACACGGCGCAGATTATTGCTTTAGCGCTCATGGCTCCCAAACCGCTAAGGACAGCGACACCTACTAACAGCAAAATAGTGCCGAGTGTTACGCATTTGGTCGAGGCCTGCAGACGGTTGTAAACATCGGGGAAGCGAACGAGGCCTATACAGCCGAATATATCAAACAAAATTCCAATGATTATTAGCATATACCCTATAATATCAGTCATCGAAACTTCTGCCCTCCAAAAACTTTGCCAGTGCTATAGTCCCGATAAAACTCAGCAGCGCCCAGGCAAGAGCAACGTTCAGATAAAAATCCTTTTTGGTAGCCAGTCCAAGAATGGCACAAAAACCTACGATAACTATGCCTAATATATCGATAGCTACGGTCCTGTCGGGAGCACTGGGGCCGCGACCTATGCGATACAGGCACAAGAAGCAACATACCAATAAGCCGATGTAAAATAACGTTATCATAGCTAACTCTTTCTATTCAAAAATCTTCTGCAAAAACCACTCAAACCTGCGAGCAATGAACTCGGTTGCCTGCTCAACATCGTCAGATTTTACATTTATCCAGTGGATGTACAAAAAAGTCTCCCGCGAAGCAGGGTCATCATCGTACGTCAAATCCACGGTCAATGTGCCCGGGGTAAGAGTGATGGAATTTGCCAGAGCGGTGATTCCGGCTTCTGTCTTTAGAATGGTTCTTATTTTTACGATTCCGGGGTTTATCGGCATTTTCGGGTGCAGGGCACGATAAACAACATCCAAATTAGCCTTTAATACATAATAGAAGAAGACCGGTAGATAAACCAAAACCCAAAACATCCGCACTGGCGAGATAAACACGCGATATTCTTTAGGCAAGATTTCGTGGAACAAAAGTGCCACGATTACCGAGGTTATCAAGCCGGCGATTATCACCTGAGCATCAATCTGCCAGGTTAGCAACATCCAGATAATAAACGCTAAAATAAAATAAATCAACCGCCTCATATTTTCACACCTTCATTGACATCTTGATTACATTAGCCGAATACGAAATGCCGTCCGTCAACACATCCACAGCAGGCTGGAGGATATTGGACCTCAAAGCCGGCACTAAAAGCAATCCCATCAGCATGCATAGCAAAGCCAAAAATACCATCGCAATTGCCATCGAACCTTTTTGCTCTTCTATTTGTTCCAAATTCTCAGGCAGCTCACCAAGGAAGACATATCTTTGAACTTTCAAATACATAATTAAAGTACACAAACTCACAAAAACAATTAATGCTGCGACCCAGTAAAATGCCGCTTGAACTGCTGCGATTACGAGAATCAGCTTGCTCCAGAACCCGCTAAAAGGCGGAATGCCGACGATTGAGGCTGACGCGATCGTACAAGTTGCACGTGTAAAGGGTAATTTCTCTGCAAGCCCGCCCATCTGTTTTAGCTGTCTTGTGCCGGTTGACATCTGGACTGAGCCGCTTGTCAAAAACAACAAAGACTTATAAACAGCGTGGTTGACGAGATGGAACAATCCGCCAAGAATAGCTAACGAAGCCCAGGCTACATTGCCGTCTCTGGCAAGGATAAGTCCACCAAGGCCGATGCCGAGGACTACATAGCCTATCTGGCTAATGCTCGAATAAGCCAGGAGCCGCTTGAAATCTCCCTGGCCTATCGCTAGAAACGCCCCGGCAATCATACTCAAAAGGCCGAGAACGACTAATATCCAGCCCATTTGAACGGAAATGCCAAAAACATTGAAAACCACGCGAACAAGGGCATAGATGCCAAGGGTTTTTATGAGGATGCCGGACAGCATTGCAGAAATTGGAGCAGGAGCCGATGGATGTGCATCGGGTAGCCAGGCGTGGAACGGCACCAAGGCAGCTTTCAGACCGAAGCCGGCTACAAACAAACACAAGGCAAAGGCAAGGCCGGGGTTCAGGCCCGTGCCTTGGATTGCTTTTGAGACGTAGGCCATATTAAGCGAGCCCGTGTTACCGTAAACAAGAGCAACCGCAAAAAGGACAAATATAGAACCAATGCTGCCCAGAACCATATACTTAAAGGATGCCTCGAGTTCCTCGTGCTCGCAGCCAAAGCCGACAAGTGCGTATGATGCCAGTGAAGCAATTTCCAAAAACACAAACAGATTGAAGATATCCCCGGAGAGGACGACACCATTCATACCAGCAATCATAAGCAGAAACAGGCACAAGAATTTCGCCTTGGCGGTGTACTGTTCCATATATCTGGCACTAAAGAGCATCGCAGCGGCGCTGACAATGCTAATAGCCAAAAGTAAAAGAGAGCTCAAGCCGTCAAGGACAAGATTTATTCCGAGCGGGATGGACCACTTGCCTACTTCGTAGACACGGGATTGGCCGATAGAAGCAACGGCCATTACAAGCAGTGAAACGGTTACCATATTGGCCAGGACCGTCGCAACAGCCTTACCTTTTCTGCCAAGACTGCTGAAAACCGGCAGCAAAAACGCCGTCACCAGTGGAACAGCTACAAAAACCGGCAGCGGTATGCTCATCCTTTTAGTCTCCTTATTTGAGTAATATCAAAGGTGCCATACTTTTCGTATGTTCTAATGCATATAGAAATCATAAGTGCTAATGAACCCAGGCTGATAACGATTGCAGTAAGCACAAGTGCCTGAGGTAACGGGTCAACTGAGCTGTTAATGAAGCTGGCGGCGATTTGCCCGGTTCCTGATTCGAGCTGCCCTTTATCGATTATTGGCGCTACGCCGCCGAGACGATAGCCCAGCATAATCAGGAAAAGATTGACGGCATATTCCATAACTATAATGCCGATAACAATCTTAACCATATTCTTTTTGGTGACTGCACAATACAGCCCGATCACAAACAATAAAAAGCATAACGCATAATGCATTGGTTTTACTCCTTCTCGTCAGTGTCTAAAACTGACATATCAGGCCTAAATATCGAAAGAACAAGAACGACCAGAAACAGCGACGCACCAACCTTCAGACCGATAGCGATATTCGACAGCGGTATAGTGCCAGCACTAACAAGGTGAAGTGCGGTTTCTTTATCTGCCAGGTATTCCCACTGGATAAAATTCCAGAAGAAGCCGGCTGCGCCGTAAAGCAGCCCACACAAAGCTATGGCAGCAAAGAGCAAAGCACCGACACAATCAAGTTTCGAGGCAACCGGCAGAGAAAGATTTTTTTCTGCAAATTCTCTGCCGTATGCCAGCATAAGCAGCACGTAGCAGGAAGCTAAAATCACGCCGCCTGAAAAACCGCCGCCCGGAGTAAGATGGCCGAAAAGAACAATGTAAATGCCAAACAGAAAAATGAGCACCTTGACCCAACTACTGATGGTCTTTACTATTATTGTCATACCCTTCATTATTCCGCTTCCTCCAGCAGCTTTTTGGTCTTTTTTCGCAGTATAACAGTTGCCCCGATAATCGCAGTGAACAGCACGGTCGCTTCGCCGAGTGTATCGTAGGCACGAAAATCCAGAATGACCGAGGCCACAAGATTTGCCGCTCCTGTTTTGACCAGACCCTCTTTGATATAGGTCTGGGAAGCCGCGTTAGGCACCTCGGCAAAAATAGCGGTGCCAAAATCAGGTAAAGTCTCAAGAATCTTTATGCCGGCCAGAAAAATTACGAAGATAATTACCACCGAAACAACTACTCCGAAAAATTCCCTCGGACCACTGATAAAAGTAAGCTCACGAGAAATGCATGCACGAATCAGGATAATCAAAGCCAAAACTTCCACGACAATCTGAGTTATTGCAATGTCCGGCGCTTGCAGAAACAGAAACATTATAGAAGCTCCGAAGCCAATTGCACCAACGCAAATCACGGCACCTAACAGATATTTAGTCTCCACTGCAATAAAGGCAGCGATTATCATAAACAGCAGTAAAATGTAGAATATAGCCATCTCTACCTCACCAAATCCTGCAGACTATAAATAAAATTACCAACAATCCCAAAATTACCCAGGTCAAATACATCGGCAGCAAGCCGGAATGAAGCCATCGTAAAAAACCCGTCAAGGCCAATCCTGCTCTGCCGCCCTGATTGTATGGGTCGAAATAGCCTTTTTCCTGGCCGCCGTAAAGCTGCTTTAAGCCGCCCATAGACGAAACCGTTTTGTAGAAATGCGTTCCGGATATTGTCATTTGTTCATTAGTCTGCACTTCGCCACAAGTCCAGGTGGGCACGATTCTGACCATCCTTGAAAGTTTCCCGACAAGCCAAATGAGCACACCAAGACCAACACCAACTATTATCAGGATTGTAGCAAGGCCGGACTCCCACGTGCCGAAAATTGCCGTACCTGGTTCTATATTCAAAGCAGGGTAAATAAACAGCCTTAGCGGGACGTGATAGAAGATTCCGAAGAACACACACAGCGAAGCAAGAACAACCATTGGAAAGGTCTGTACAGCCGACACTTCCTCAACGTCTTTTAGCTCATCCGGCAAGCGAGAAAGGAATATCGAGTGTATGAGTTTTACAAATGAAGCAAGAGTAAGCGCACTTCCAAAGATAGCGCATGTTAGCCATATAGGCCATAGCTTGGCTGCCCCCCCGCCTCCCAAGGTACCCATCTGAATTACACCCTGATAAACCATCCATTTGGAAACAAAGCCGTTGAAAGGCGGTATACCGGAAATACTTAGAGCGGCTATCAAACAAGTAACAAAGGTTATCGACATTTTCTTACCCAGCCCGCCGAGTTTATCCAGCTCAGGCGTCCCGGCTGCCTGCTCAACCGCCCCGCCACAGAGGAATAGACAACATTTATATATTGCGTGGTTGAGCATATGGAACACTCCGCCGGCAATACCCACCGCTGTTCCCGTTGCTATGCCAAGAACCATATAGCCGACCTGGCTGATAGCGTGATAAGATAACAGCTTTTTGAGATTGTGCTGAACCATCGCAATCATCACGGCAATAATGATTGTAGCGGCACCGATAATCGCCAGGACGATACTTAGAGCCGCCGACTTAAGGATGAATATCTCTTTTACGATTATTACCAGCAGATAAATCCCCAAAAGCTTATCGAGCGCGGCAGGCAAAAGTGCCATCACTGAAACCGGCGCATATTCACCGCTGGTCGGCAGCCAGGTATGCAAAGGCAACGCGCCTGCCTTGGTAACAGCAGCGGTCAAAAGCAGCAAGAAAGCGATAATTGAGACTGCAGAATCGGTTTCCAGGCTAATCTCCGAGATGACAAACGTACCTGAAAGTATCCATACCATTGCTATGCCAAGAAGGAAAGCCGCGTCAGATGCCCCTATCATCGCGAAACTTTTCGTCGCTGCGAAATTAGAGTTTTTGCCGCCTGTTGTTATCAGAAGGTACAGCGAAGCGGTAACTATTTCCCAGAATATCAGTAAGAGCAGTAAATGATTGGAAAGCAATACTCCTGCCGAACCGCCTATCGTAAGCAGGATGGAACCATAATAAATATTCGTTGCTCGTGCATCGCGGCTCGTCGCTTGCGATTTTAGTGAATACAAAGTTATTAACAAGCCAAAACCGCAAGCGGCCATCAATATAAATGCTCCCAGCGGCCCGACATTCAGCAATAGGTCTAATTTCAGGTTGCCTATCTGAAAAATAGGCCAGGTACAATCAGGTGAGCCGAATCTGAATATCTGGATTGAACTTGCAAAGACAAAAGCCGAAATAATCAGCGTGAATCCCTTAAAGAAATACTGCATTCTGTTCGGCAAAAACAACAGGACAAAACCCGCAATCAGCGGCAAAAAAACCGTAGTGGACAAAATGTTATCCAATTTTATAAATCCTCCGTCTTTAAAGCATTTCTTTTTTAATTCGAGCAGTTTTCTCACGACTCAATCGCAGTAGTGCATTGTAGTCGTGTATAACTTTATTATTACTATCAACAACAGCCAATCTCTCGGTGCAGCTATAGCAGGGGTCTACCGCCGCGAGCGTAATTGTAACATCGGCAATGTGTCCACCAATGCACGAGGCCTTAAACGAAGGCACATTGACATAACTTGGCGCTCTGGCCTTATGGCG
>Ga0209427_10004439_pt1 | contig 16214 bp, 15 predicted proteins | sample DeeMarSWOR136_30_FD_187465 | JGI IMG/M metagenome (GOLD analysis project Ga0209427, IMG submission 187465) | Marine sediment microbial communities from White Oak River estuary, North Carolina - WOR-1-36_30 (SPAdes) (version 2) | ecosystem: Environmental > Aquatic > Marine > Intertidal zone >...
GCTTACAGTGGTTTCATTTGAGGCTACAGCAGCTGCACTTCCACCTGAAGACCCACCAGGAACTTTACTATAGTCTAAAGGATTCAATGTTGGCCCAAAATAACTGAATTCAGTCGAGGACCCCATTGCAAATTCGTCCATATTTGTTTTACCTAATATTATAGCATCTTCTTTTTCAATCAAGTCTACTACTGTAGCATTGTAAGGAGGAATAAAATTCTCAAGCGCCTTTGAAGAACAAGTAGTCTTGATATCCTTCGTACAAATGTTGTCCTTAACAGCAATGCCTACTCCACATAGCTTGCCTAATTTTTCGCCATGCTTAAGCTTATCATCAATCTCTTTTGCTTTCTTAAGAGCCATTTCCTCAGTTACTGTTAAAAAGGCATGGATTTCTGGATCAATATCATTTATTCTCTGTAACAATGCACTAATAAACTCTGTAGCCGATAATTCTCCATTCTTCATTCTTTGCGCAATTTCGAATGCGGTAAGCTCGAACAGTTTATCCATTATTCAAGCTGCCTCTAGACTATTTTAGGTGCTTTTACATATCTTCCTTTTATTTTAGGGACGTTTTTCAATACTTCATCTGAAGCACTAGATTCAGGCTCATCGACTCTCATTACATTGATTAACTCAACAACATGATGGGTGGGCGATAATTTCTCAACATCAGCTTCATCGATCTTCTTAAAATAAGATAATATATCATTTAGCTGTTTACTGAATAGTTCCTCCTCTTCTTTAGACAATTCAATCTTGGCTAACCATGAAAGGTGCTTTATTTCCTTTTTTGATATCTTTTCATTATTTTGCTTCATATTATTCACATCTTTACGGGGTTAATCTCGAAGGATCTCGTGGAAATAGAACTACCTCTCTTATGTTCTCTTTACCGGTTAATACCATGATTAACCTATCAAAACCCAACCCAAATCCAGAGTGTGGAGGCATCCCATAATCAAATATTTTTAAATGATATTCAAAACGTTCTGGTTCTAATCCTTTATTTTTCAAGTTAGTAGTTAATACCTCCCTTGAATCAACCCTTGTTCCACCGGAAGCAAGTTCAAGTGAGCCATACATTAGGTCAAATGATTCACAAATTCTTGGCTCATCTTTCTTTGATTTCATGTAAAATGCCTTTAATGAAGTTGGCCAGTCCGTAATGAAATAGAATCCTGAGATCTTCTCCGAACATTTCTTTAAAGTTGCAGTCGTTAGGTCTTCACCCCAATCAACTTCAACACTTTCTTTATCAAGAATTTCAAGAATTTCATTGTATGAGAGTCGCTTAAACGGTGCTTTAGGTATCTCGATTTCTGGTTTTAGGATTTCCAAATCATTTTGACATTTTTTATTTACAAAATCGACTATGAAACAGATTAGGTCTTCAAGTAATTTCATTGAGTCTTTATAATCAACGTATGCTTCCTCAACATCAACCGATATGGCTTCGCTTAAATGCTTTTGAGTGTTAAATTGTTCGGCTCTAAATATTGGAGCTACTTCAAAGACTTTTTCTAGTGAACCTGTTAACTGTTCCTTATAAAGCTGGGGGCTTTGTGCTAGAAAAGCTTCCTTATCATAATACAACAGAGGGAAAAGCTCAGCCCCACCTTCAGTTGCTGAAGCAATAATTTTTGGAGTGTTTACTTCGATAAAATCCTTCTTCCTCAGAAATTCATATATGGCCCATGATGCTGCATTCCTTATTCTAAATATGGCTTGTACTTCAGGACGGCGTAAATCCAAAGCTCTTATGTCAAGTCGCTTATCTAAGGATGGTAATTCGCGTTTGAAAGGATTAAAGGGCAAAGAGCTTTTGACGTAATCAAGGATCCTTATTTCATCAGGTATTAATTCAGCCCCTTGAGGTGCTTTATCTATACTTTTTAATGTTCCACGAATTCCAAGAATGGAGTGTTCCTGCAAATTTTTAATAGTATCCAGAACCTCCCCAGAAGCTTCATCTTCCTTAATTGTGACTTGTAATTTCCCGTATTTATCCTGCAAAATAATGAATGTTATTCCTTTCTGTTCTCGGATACTTGCCACTCTGCCAAATATCGTAATTACTGAACCATCAAGTTTCGGATTTAAATCTGATGAATAATGAGTTCTACGCCAGGTTCCTAGTTCTTGACTTTCTTTAGGCAACTCTATACTCGCCGCAACTATATCTTGTAAATAAAATAAATTGTAGGTAATTTTATTATCCTATCATTTCATCATAATGTCTTTATTAAGTAATTCTGAACTAACAGTCTATTTGAATCTTAATCTAAAGCCATTTAATAAAAGTCATGCAAAAAAGTTTCGATTTTCGCATTAAATTAATAATGCCATAAAATCAAAAAGACAATGCGATCAGTTTAAGTAAATAATCATAAATTCTATCGTGGGATAATTCATTGAAAATTCTGGCTATGGATATTGGCTCAGGAACCAAAGACATTCTACTATATGATGATCGCAAAAATCTAGAAAATTGCACAAAGATGATCTTGCCATCTCCTACAAGAGTCTATGCTGCTAAAGTAAATGAAGCCACTAAGTCAGGGATCAATTTGCTTATTACCGGAGATACAATTGGAGGGGGAGAGATGACTTCAGCAATATCAAATCACCTAAAAAATGGTTTAGAGGTCTATATGTATCAAAAAGCAGCCTATTCCATAAGGAATGATCTTGATGAGGTCAAAAGCTATGGTATAAAAATTATTGACGATAATAGATTACCTAAGAAATTTGATGGTAAGATCTTAGAGATAAACGAAGTCAATATAAATGATTTACATGAATTCCTATTAAATTTCAATGAGGATTTATCTGATGTTGATATTGTTGCAATAGCCGTCCAAGATCACGGAGCTCCACCCAAAGGCATGAGTAATAGGAAATATCGAACAGACTTTATAAGAAAAAAGATATTCAAGAATCCAAATTTAGAAAGTTTAGCATTTGTTGAGGATGATATTCCAAATAATTTCCTAAGAATGAAATCTGCTATTCAAGCTTCCAAAAGAGAACTTCCAAAATCCAAAGTTCTAGTAATGGATACAAGTTTAGTAGCTTTGAAAGGCTGTTCTTTAGATCCGATGGTTGTAAAAGACAATGCAATTCTGGCCGTCAACTTTGGCAATGAACATACTCTTGCTGCAATATTGATAGGGAATGATGTTATTGGGATGATGGAACATCACACAGAATTATTGACAACAAAAAAAATTGCCTCTTTTCTAAACAAATTCATCGTTGGAGAATTAACTAACAAGGAAATGTACGATAACGGAGGGCATGGAGCCTTTTATACATCAAAGTTTCATAAAACGAAAATTGATAGAATTGTAGTTACTGGACCTAATAGAAACCTAATAAAGAACACAGGATTGGACTATATTTTTGCATCGCCAGCTGGCGATATGATGATGACAGGGCCTATTGGACTAGTTGAAATTTCTAAAGAATCCTTTTTCAGGTGATTTTTAATCCAAGTAAGTCGTTTAATACTTGAGATATTCAAATATATTCATAAAATATTTAATAATTGATAATTCGACATAGGCGTTTTCCATGAATAAAAGTAAGGAACTCTTAAAATCTCTAGGATTTTCAGATCATGAGAGTGAAATTTATCTAAGTCTTTTAGATAAGCCCGAGGGAGAATCCATAGATTCCATAATTTCGACCTATAAAATTTCGCCTGAGAAATTTGAAGAGGCCATAGGTAAATTAGTTGAGAAAGATCTCGTTAGCATAAAGAGCAACATTATGTTTGCAAATGACCCTACACATTTTCTATCGAAAATCGTTGAGGAAAAACGCAATGAAACTGAGAATCTACTTCAGGAATTTTATAATAAAGCCTCTATCCTAGAAAGAGTTCTAAAACCAATTTACTTAGAAAAAAGACTTGGGATTAAACCAGAAGAACTGCTTGAGTCCATTGATGGACTAGATAAAATGGAAAAAAGAACCTCTAAAATCATATCTGAAGCAGATGAAGAGATTTTCGTATTCGCTGAGAAATTTGATTGGTATGAAGATGTTCAGAAGAATTTCAAAAATGCTCTTTACAGAGGAGTAAAAGCCAAGATATTGATGATGGTTATTGACGAATACACGAAAAAAAGAGCAAAAGAATTACAGGAACTAGGAGCAGAGGTTAAACACTGCACTGAGAAATGGTATCCAGTTAGAGGAACTATGGTAGATAATAATGATTTGATATTTGTGATATGGGCGACAAAGAAAGATGTACCAAGACCATTACATTATAAGCCTCATTATACCAGAAACATAGGATTAATCAGAGTTTTTTCTGATGCGTTCAAGAAACGTTGGGAAGAAGCTTCACAGATCAAATGACTAATAGGTGTATGCTATAAACTTACTCTTAACAAGCGACAATTAAGATTTGTCAGTACATATAGATTTAATAAACTTAGGAGAAAGATCAAATTCCGAAAAAACTCTTACTAAACCATCCAAAAAATTCATATCACCATTCTTAATTTTAAAAAAATGTGACAAGCAGCTACAATCAGAAGAACCGAATTTTTCTACTGGTATTGAAGCATGCAAATTCTTTTCTATTTTTCTTACAATATTACATTCTAGATCAATAGTAGAAGTAGCTAACATAACATAAGTAATTCTACCAATGTCACTCTCAAGAAAGTAATCAATATGCCAAAATGCTTTCTTCTTAATTTTAATATGTCTTCTAATCCTACCTTCTAAAGAGCTTGAACCTTGGCCCAGTGCAGAACCAATATATAGGTATGTTCCTTCTTTGAAGGAAAATGAACCTATTTTTCCTATTTTTATTCGTGTAGATTTTGGTAAGTTAATTATCAGCGTATATATGCCCTTCAAGTGAGTAATTCCTACCAAGAGATTTTAAAACAAAATAATTCTAAATCTTAATCAGAAGTATTATATCAAATAGATACCTTTTTAGTTTCATTATTAAGAGGACATTTTCGATAATTTATTAGATCTGTTTTCCAAGGATAGGAAGCGTCTAATCTATGAAGGGTTTGATTCTAGCGGGAGGTTTTGGGACGAGATTAAGACCTCTATCTTGTACAAGACCGAAATTACTTTTTCCAATCGCTGGTAGAACCATGTTAGAGTGGATTTTAAGAAAAGTCTGTGGAAGTGAAATTGAAGAATTAATTTTAGCGGTAAATTATTTATCAGAAATTCTTGAAAAGAGGGTTGGAAATAGAATAAGCGATACCAAGATTACATATTCGCTCGAGTCCAAATCTCTAGGAACCGGTGGGCCTGTGAAGAATGCAGAAAAAGAATTGCAAAATGAAGATACCTTTCTCACAATGAATGGAGATATACTCGCAGAGATACCTCTCAAGGAAATGCTAGAAATCCATTCGAGTAATGAAGCCATAGTAACTGTTGCATTAAACAAAGTACAAGATCCAAGTAGGTATGGTGTGGCGGAATTTGACGAAGAAATGCATATTAAAAGATTCGTAGAAAAACCTAATGAAAAAGAAATTCCAAGCAGATGGATCAATGCAGGAATATATTTGATGGAACCTGATATTCTGAAATACATAACATCTGGCAAGAAAGTAAGTTTGGAAAAAGAAATATTTCCAGTTTTGGTGAAAGAAGAAAAATTATATGGATATAAGCTTGATGGAATTTGGTTTGATGTTGGAAATTTGAATGATTATAAGAAAGCTAATTATACAATGATTGAGCCTGAATCTAAAAATCAACGTCTTTCAGATAAAGGCTTTGAGATAAATGATAAGGCAACCCTAGTTTCACCTTCTGTAATCAAAAAAGGAGTTATTATTGGAGATTACTCCGAGATTGGGCCGAATTCTGTGATAGGACATAATTCAGATATCGGCAAAAGCAGTACTATTAAGAATTCTATCCTATTCGAGAACGTTAGTATTGGTGATAATGCAAGAATCGAAGATTCCATAATAGGTGGAGGAGTCTATATAGGCAACAATGTTACGATAGGTCGTGAATGCGTAATTAGTGATTATGTAGAAATACATGATGGAATTTCTATTTCCAATGGCGCCATTATCTGCCCTTATAAAGAAATTGAAGAGAATATTTCAGTTAATTCTCATATACTATAATCAACATCCTACAATAGTGCAATCTCTTAATATTAATCATTAATTGTAAAGTCCACGCACTTTATTTTGGATCTATCTAAAATTAGTCCTCGATTTGCTTGAAGAAATCAATGCGAAAATAATAGATATTCAAAAAAGCGAGGAACAAGGTTGGGTAAGTATACACTATTTTGCTAAATAATCATAGATTATATTAATTAAGATCAATATGTAGAAAAATGAGAGTAGAAACTGCTAAAAAACGTTTAAACTTTAATTATACATGGATTTGATTGAATGAAAAAAGAGGGCTCAAATAAAAAAAGATTATTCGGCACAAATGGAGTAAGAGGGGTCGTAAATAAAGAGATTACTCCACAACTAGTTCTTAAACTTGGACACTCAATTGGTACATTTCTCGGAGGAAAGAAATTTCTCCTTGCATATGATGGCAGATTAAGTAACATTATGCTCTCAGATGCTATGGCATCTGGTTTGATAGGGGTAGGATGTGAAGTATATGATGCTGGGATGATGCCTACTCCGGCACTGCAATACCTAACTAGAAAATGGAAGATGGACTCAGGAGTAATGATAACAGCGAGCCACAATCCCCCTGAATATAATGGTGTTAAAGTTATCGATGGGGATGGAATTGAGATCCCAAGAGAAAAAGAAATAGAGATTGAAAAGATCTTCTTCAAAGATGCGTATCTTCTTTCTGAGTGGGATAAATTAGGTAATAGAATCCCCAAGCCTGGTGGTTTGGATGAATACAAAGCAAGTATAAAAATTCAAGTAGATGAGGATCTAATTAGGCATGCAAAATTGAAAGTTGTTATCGATCCAGCCAATGGAGTTGGCGGATTAGTAACTCCATATTTATTGCATGAATTAGGATGCGAAGTTTGCACTATAAATTCAAATATAGATGGAAAATTTCCTGGAAGACCGCCTGAACCGACATTAGAAAATATTTCACAATTATGTGAGGTTGTTAAAGCTTGTAATGCGGATCTTGGAATTGCACATGATGGAGATGCGGACAGGACAATCTTCGTGGATGAGAAAGGTATAGCTCACTGGGGCGACAAGAGTTTTGCCATAATCGAAGACTATTATCTATCGAAAAATCTAGGAAAATCGGTTGTTACACCAGTTAGCTCTTCCAAGGCAATTGAAGAGATCGCTGTAAAACATGGAAGTAAAATAATATGGACAAAAGTAGGTAGTATAAATGTTTCTAGGAAAATGCAGGAAACGAAAGCACCATTAGGAGGGGAAGAAAATGGTGGAGTTTTTTATGGTCCTCACCAACCTGTAAGAGATGGTGCGATGGTTGCTGCTCTTATGATTGAGATAATAGCTCATGAAAAAGTTGGATTTTCAAACCTTGTTAAAAAATTACCCTTGTATTTTTCAGCTAAGGATAAAATTCCCTGCCCAGAGAATTTAAAAGAGAAGGCACTCGAGCATTTGTTGAACAAATCCAAAAACCAAAAAAATGAAACTCTAGACGGTTTGAAAATATGGATATCAGATAAAAGCTGGGTATTAATAAGACCCAGTGGTACAGAACCGATTTATAGAATATTTGCAGAAGCTTCCAAAGAAAAAGATGCCCATAATTTAGTAAGAGAATATAAGACTATCATAAGCGGAATTATTGAAAAATTGCGATAAGCGAGGATCCTTTTGAACAATTCAATATTGAATCTTGTTGCAGTGTTCATGACTGGATTCCTGTTGACCTATTTATTAACCCCTATTATTGCAAAAATAATGTCTTATTTCAAAAAGACCGGTATAGATGTCCATAAATTAGATAAACCAAAAATTCCAGAAGCATGTGGTATTTCTATAATAATATCTATGACGGTTTCAGTTATTCTCTTAATTCTGCTTTTTCCCCAATTTGAAATGGAATTTCTCGCTTTTATTATATCAGGATTGATAGCTGGAGTCATCGGTTTTATTGATGATCTAAAAAGCCTTGGAGCCAGAATGAAACCTTTCTTAACTGCATTTTCATGTATCCCCATCTTAATCTTAGGAACCTATAATCCCTATCCTATTCTTCCATTTATAGGGAAAGTAAGATTAACACTAGTCTATCCTTTCCTTCTCCCATTTGCTTTAGCTGTTCCCGCAAATGCTGTAAACATGATGGATGTATTTAACGGCTCCATGACTGCAACAAGCAGTATAATTCTTTTTACATTATTCGCATGTCTGATGCTTGCTGGAAAATTGGAATATGCTGCTCTAGTTTTAGCATTATTGGGTTGTTTAATCGCTTTCTATTTGTTTAATAGATATCCGGCCAAGGTATTCGCTGGAGATACTGGCAGTTTATTTATTGGAGCTTCAATTGGTGCTTTAGCTATACTCGGTTCAATTGAATTGGTAGTTATTGTCGCTTTGATGCCTTACATCATGAATGCCTTCTATGGGCTCTCAACAGTGGGGAGACTCTATGAAAGAAGAGAGTTGAAAACTCGGCCTATAAAATTAATTAATAACGGAAAATTGGTCATAACTAAAGATAAGAAAGCGCCTATGACTCTAACCAGACTGATATTAGTTAGAGGGGCTTTGAAAGAGTATGAAATTATTAAAAAGATGTGTATCCTCACAGCAGTAGCATCAGTATTGGCCATAATTACTTACCTACTTATTGGAGCGGTTCGAATATGAGAATAAGCCCTAATTTATCAGTAATTTTCCTCATAGTATGGATCATGATGATGATGGGTTTCTTCTTAATCGATCAGGTTTACAAAATACTTCTGACTTTTGAGATCCAATTTGGCAGTACTACAATTAACATAATAATGGTATCGATTGGAGTCATAATGGCAATTAGTTGGTTATCTATATGGAGAAAATTAGCAATATTCTATTATCGGAGGAATTTAAGGAAATAGAGTTGCGCTATTCTAATTATTAGTCTCTAGTCCTTTTATTATAACTTCCAATGGATCGTCCATTTTATCCATCAGATTTTTAGCTCCTTGTTTCAATTCCTTCTTCGATATTTTTCCAGCCAATACTTCTGAAATCCATGCCACTATCTTCTCAACATCCATAATCCGCTTCAATAGTCCATGCTTGGATAAAAATTGTTCAACATATGTAGACCCACCCGGGAAACAACTTATTGTAGGTATACCTAGCAAAGCTGCCTCGGCGGTCATAGTTCCACCGCCACCGATAAAGAATTCGCTTACCAACAACAGAGAAGGTGCATAGACTAATGAAGTTGGAATAATTATTCTATCTGAAAATTTTTGTTTTAATAGATTGATCTGTTCCTTATACCTCGGAAGAACAACAATTTGCATATCAGGTTTTTCAGTAAGAAGACGATCAATGACTTCAAAAGTTATCGAATACTTCATTAAATCGGTGTCTAAGAGGTATGAGGCAAAAGTCTCCTCAAGTCTAACTGTTATGGTGTCCTTATTAGGATTCAAATTTAACCAAATTAAATCGTTTTGATTGGGTTTGGCATCTTTAATCCAGACAACAGGATCGATAGCATTATAAGTAAATATCTTGTTTGATTCAATTCCATATTGCAGCCATTCTTTCTTTGGAATTATACTCGGTGCGAAGAGTTTATCAGATAAAGGAAGTGATAATCTCGATACTGCACTAGCATGAGGAGAATCGCTCACACAAAAATGTGGGATAGATAAACCAAATGAAGATCTTGCTGCTTCAACTGAAGAGAAAGATATAGTTAAATCTATTCCAAGATCTAGCTCAAATTTGGCCAACTCTTGTGTGCGATCAAGGCTGTTTAATAATTTCTCTTGTAAAGTCTTCCCATATTCACCTATTATCTTAGCATTTTTGTTTTTTCTTTCCAGTATCTGAATGGTCTCATCATAATTCCTTGAGGTTAAATGAACATTGTATCCTCTATCTTGAAGCTTCTCTGCAAGCTTACAAAAAAATAATGCCTGCTTTGGAGTAAGAATATCTATTAATATGTTACTATAATTTTTCATTAAGAATTCCTTTTCTAATAGGTCGCTTATAATGAATTTATGCAAACGAATTAATGATTGAATTTCAACTTAATAAAATTGTTAACAAGTGAGAATTTAAAATTGTCAGTTTTTAAGATGAAACCAAAGGATTTCAAAAATGAAGTTAAGAAAGGTAAGATAAAGATAGCTGTTGTCGGCCTTGGTTGGATGGGTTTACCATTAGCTTGCTTGTTAGCAGATGCTGGAGGAAAAGTCATAGGCGTAGATATTAATCACAAAAAAGTTGATGCGGTAAATAAGGGTAATTGCCTAATTTCAGAAGAAGGGCTTCCTAAATTATTAAAGAAAAATGTTTCAAGCGGAAAATTGAAAGCAACAAAAAGCATCAGAGAAGCCATCACAAAGAGTCGAGTAATCTTCATAACAGTACCAACTTTGGTAGATAAACATGGTATGAGTGATTATTCAATACTTGAGAATTTATGTCAGAATATTGGTAGGAGTCTCCAAGAAAATTCATTAGTAATTCTTGAAAGTACGGTCGCACCAAATATTACAGAGAGAATTGTTAAAACTACATTGGAAAAACATTCAGGATTGAAGGCTGGAAAAGATTTTGGATTAGCTTACAGCCCTATAAGAGCAATGGGCGGAAGAGTACTAAAAGATGTAAAAAGATATGATAAAATTGTTGGGGCTAATGACAGAAAAAGCCTAGAATTGACTAGTGCAATTCATCAGTTAATAGTCAAAGGAAAGGTAAGAAAAGTTAATGATTTGAAAACAGCCGAAGCTTCAAAAATATTTGAGACTATTTATAGAGATATCAATATAGCGCTTGTAAATGAATTGGCAAAATTTTGTGAAAAAGCCGAAATCGATTTTATAGAGGCGAAAAATGCAGCAAATACACAACCATACTCACATCTACATATACCAAGTATCGGTGTTGGAGGTCATTGTTTACCCTTATATCCTCATATGCTTTTTACTGAGGCCAAGATGTTAGACTTGCAGCTGAAGTTCATCAAAGAAGGGAGGAAAGTCAATCAGGATATGCCTAGATATATCCTCAGATTGATTGCAAGCGGTTTGAGGGCTTGCGGTAAAACTCTCAAAAGATCCAAAGTTACCATCCTTGGAATTGCTTATAGACCGGACATAAAAGAAGTGCGATTTTCCCCTACATTAGATTTAATACATCTACTAAAAAGGCGAGGCTGCAGAATCAAAGTTTATGATCCTTATTTCAGTCATTCAGAATTATTAAAAATGGGATATAAAACAGAACCTACCTTAAGAAGAACTATTGAAAATTCTGATTGTATTGTGTTGACAGTGGCCCATGAAGAATTTAGAAAATTGAGGCCACAACGAATTGTTGTTAATGCTTCTAATCCTTGTGCTATTATTGATGGAACCCATATACTTGATCCTAAAGAAGTAGAGAAAGTTGGGGCAATTTATCGAGGAGTAGGAAGGGGAATCTGGAGTAAGTAGGATTGAAGATATGAAGACCATCGGAATTGGATTAATCGGTGTTGGATTTTGGGGAACAAATCATGCAAGAGTATATAATGAAATAAAGAAAGCTAGATTAATCGGAGTCAGCGATCAGGATAAGGCAAGAGCAGAAGATCTTGCTAGGAAATTCAAATGTGGATTTTATGAAAAGAATTATCAGCTTCTCAAAGATGATGAAATAGATGCGGTAAGCATTTGCACACCAACATCAACTCATTTTAAAATAGCCCTCCAAGCCATAGAGAACGGTAAGCATGTATTAGTCGAAAAACCATTAGCAAAGAGTCTAAAAGAGAGTGTAAAAATAGTAAGGGAGGCTGAAAAAAAAGGAGTAAAACTTACGGTAGGTCATATAGAAAGATTCAATCCTGCTGTACAAGAATTAAAAAAGTTGGTAGAAAAAGGTACAATTGGAGATATTATCCTGATTCTTTCAAGGCGAGTTACTCGTTGGCCAGAAAGAATTGGTGATGTAGGAGTAGTAAAAGATTCTGCAATCCATGACATAGATGTGATGAGATATATATTGGAAGATGATGTAATCAGAGTTTATGCCAAAGTAGGGAAATTGAAGCATAGATTTGAAGATTATGCTGAAGCTTTACTCCATTTTAACAAAGGAGGAACAGGCTTCATTGACTCCAATTGGCTAACTCCTAAAAAGATCAGAAACTTAATAGTTACAGGAAGCGAGGCAACAGCTTCTTTAGATTACCTAAATCAGCAAATAACTATTGAAAGCTCTAAATTTGTGAAAAAAGTTCGAAAGAAATGGAAAGAACCGCTGAAGTTAGAGCTAGACCACTTTGTTGAATTTGTTTTAGATAATAAGGAACCTTGTGTGACGGGATTAGATGGTATAAAGGCGATTCAAATATGCGAAAGCATTATAAAATCAGGTGCCAGCGGAAAAGTAATTAATCTAAAACCTATCTCTATTTAATAAATTTCAAGTTCATGAATACATAACAAATATTTAATCACAATTCAATAAGGGTCCATATAATGAAAAGAAACCTGATGGAAATACTTGCGTGTCCTATGGATAAATACAATCCACTTCAATTACTAATTTTCAAGCAGAAGGATGAGATAGTAGAAGGTCTGATCACATGTAAAAAATGTAACAGATTTTATCCGATAATTGATGAGATTCCTCACATGCTCCCTGATGACCTTCGCTCTGAAAAAGAAGATTTGGCATTTTTAAAAAAGTGGAGTAGCAAAATACCTGAAGAAATCCTGAAAGATGGAAAGCCGTTTAGCTTAAAAAAGAAGAAATGACATAAACTTTTTGAAGAGTTAAAGATTTAAGAAAGATGCGTTGATAAAAGTTTCTCGGCCCGGGAGTCAATATTTAGCCCGGTGGAGGAAGAGTCTCATAATCTTCCGCCGAGTGTAGCGGACAAGCACAAGTCTATAAAGACTTCTTGAATTGCGGGCTTTGGATCAGAAGGAGAAGACACCCGCCGACGGGAGAGTGATTCCCCGAATTCGAATCTCCCCCGGGCTACCATTCTTGAATTGCAATTTATACCGTTTTGAGTACTTTATTTGACGTTTCCGCTGTCAATTCTTGCTTTAGCTATTGCTTTAATACGCGTACTTTAAAATGCATATCACTAGGTTTTTTTAATATATTATTAGTGCGCTAAATTATCAACATAATAATAAATTACGATTTCATTAATATTTTCAAGTGCAGAAGGGAAAAATTTGTTAATTAATTTGAAACTCGATGATAAAACAATTCTGATATTTGGCGGTGGAAGTATTGGTGAAAGAAAGGCTAAGAAGTTTTTACATACTAATTCAAAAGTCATGATTCTGGGTAAGGATTTTACACCGGATATAAAAAGATTAAGTAAGAGCCGTAATATCGAGTTAAAACAAATTGATCTAAAGAAAAAATTCTCATCAATAATTCCCTTAATTGCGAAATCAGATATAGTCGTTGCTGCATTAGACGATTCTTTGTTAAATAAGAGAGTATCCTCTGAGGCAAGGAAAAAAGGTATTTTGGTAAATGTCGTTGATGACCCTACCTTAAGTGATTTTTACGTTCCTGCAACTACAAGCATAGGTGAAATAGATGTTGCAATAAGTACAGATGGTAAAAGTCCAGCTATGGCTGGAATTCTACGTAAAAAAATTATAAAGTGCATTAAAACCGAAGAAATTCTTCAAGTTGAACTTCAAGATTATGCAAGAAAGCTTTTAAAAAATTGTGATTTTGATAGAGAAACTCGTCGTGAGATTTTGTATAAAATAATTCAAAATACCAGAATTAGACAACTACTGAAAGAAGAAAAAATAGATGAAGCAAAGGATCTTGTAAATAAAATAATTAAAAATAATCAAGAAATATGATTGAATATAGAATCACTAGATTTTGGAGTAAGAAATTTTATGTTTCCTGAATCAAGGTTGAGAAGGCTTCGGAAGCCCCAAGTAAGGAAACTTGTCAAAGAAACATTGTTAGACGCAAGTGATTTTGTTTATCCAATCTTTATTAAAGAGGGTATTGATTCTCCAGAGCCTATAAAAGCCATGCCGGGTCAATTCCAGCTTCCTTTAAATAATGTAGTTAATGAAGCTGAAAATCTTATTTCATTAGGTATACCTGGAACAATTCTATTCGGGATTCCTATCGAAAAAGATGAAACAGGTTCCTCAGCACATAATAAGAGAGGAATAATTCAAAAAGCCATTAGGAAAATTAAGGAACAAGCGAAAAATGATTTAACAGTTATTACCGACATCTGTCTTTGTCAGTACACAACACATGGTCATTGTGGTATAATTAAGGACAATGAAGTATTAAATGATCCAACTCTAGAGATAATGCAGAAAATTGCTGTAAGCCATGCTGAAGCTGGTGCAGACGTAGTGGCGCCATCCGCTATGATGGATGGGCAGGTTAAAGCAATAAGGAAAGCGCTTGACCAATCCGGATTCTCAGATATAGCTATAATGGCTTATTCAGCCAAACATGCCTCTAATTTCTATGGACCATTCAGGGAAGCAGCGCAATCCGCTCCTTCATTTGGAGATCGAAGAAGCTATCAAATGGATTTCTCAAATCCGAATGAAGCACTTCGTGAAGCGGAGCTTGATATTAAAGAAGGAGCTGATATAGTCATGGTAAAACCTGCATTGGCCTATCTGGATTTAATATTCAGAATAAAAAATGAATTCAAGTTGCCAACTGCAGCATATAACGTAAGTGGAGAATATTCCATGATTAAAGCTGCTGCAAAGAATGGGTGGATAAATGAAAAAGCAATTATAGTTGAAGTCTTGACCGCTATAAAACGAGCTGGGGCCGATATAATTCTCACATATTTTGCCAAAGATCTAGCTGGTTGGTTGAAAAATAATGAAAAAATCTAATTCAGAAATTTCCTACTTAAAGGCTAAGAAATTCATACCTGGCGGAGTTAATAGCCCGGTTAGAGCATTTGAACCATACCCTTTTTTTACTTCCTCTGCTAAAGGTTCAAAACTTCTTGATATCGATGGAAATGCTTACATAGACTACTGTTTGGCTTATGGCCCACTTATACTAGGGCATTCGAATCCAAGAATAATTGAAGCTGTAAAAAATCAGATTGATAAAGGGACTTTGTATGGAACTCCAACTGATATTGAGGTAGAACTAGCCGAACTTATTACGAAACTTGTTCCTTCTATAGAAATGCTAAGGCTAGTGAATACAGGTACTGAGGCAACGATGCATGCAATTAGGCTAGCTAGGGGATATACCGGACGCAACAAAATTATAAAATTCGAGGGTTGTTACCACGGTGCTCATGATTATGTTCTAGTTAAAGCAGGATCAGGTGCAACGACTTTTGGTGCACCCGATTCACATGGAATTCCAGAAGATACTACAAAAAATACAATCGTAATAACGTTTAACGATATCAAATCCTTTATGGATGTAATTAAACAAAATCAAGATGAGATTGCTGCAGTAATAATCGAACCCATTATCGGAAATGCTGGTGTGATACTACCTATAAAGGACTATCTAAACTCCATTCGTAAAATTACTGAGGAAGAGGGGATTGTTTTAATCTTCGATGAAATTATCACAGGTTTTAGATTGGGACTTGGTGGAGCACAAGAATATTACGGAATAACTCCCGATATTACTACCCTTGGAAAGATAATAGGAGGAGGTTTTCCAATTGCAGCCTATGGCGGAAAAAAGGATATTTTTGAACTTGTATCTCCTTTAGGAAAGGTGTATCAAGCCAGTACTTTTGCTGGAAATCCGATCTCTACAACCGCAGGTTTAGCTACTCTAAGAACTCTCTCTGAGAATAATAATGGCATATACAAAAAATTAGAAAATAACGGAAATGAGATTAGAAATGGACTCCGTGATATAATTAGAGACAAAAGAATTTCTGCGCAAGTAAATGGATTAACTTCTATGTTCCAAATCTTCTTTACAGATGAGGATGTAATTGATTACAAGACGGCTAAAAGCTCAGATATAGTCAAATTCATGTCCTATCAGAAGCACCTTATGAATAATGGAGTTTTTATTCCACCATCGCAATTTGAG
>Ga0209427_10004440_pt1 | contig 16211 bp, 15 predicted proteins | sample DeeMarSWOR136_30_FD_187465 | JGI IMG/M metagenome (GOLD analysis project Ga0209427, IMG submission 187465) | Marine sediment microbial communities from White Oak River estuary, North Carolina - WOR-1-36_30 (SPAdes) (version 2) | ecosystem: Environmental > Aquatic > Marine > Intertidal zone >...
CCAAGCAGCCCAAAGACCTGATGAAACCGGTGATAATGGCTGCCTTGGTGGAGACCTATGCAGTGCTTGGACTGCTCATTACAATCCTCATGCTCAACGGGATAACGTTGGCGTGATAAAGCTTTAGAAGCTTCGAGAGAGCCATGAGCTTAGAGAAAATCCTGGAAAAAATCATTGATGATGCCCAGACTGAGGCAGATAAAATCACCCTTGAGAGCCAGAAGAAAGCCGCGGAGATTAAGGAAAAAGCCCGAAAAGAGGCTTCTGATTTAGCCGAAGCGCTGGTGAAAGAAGCGGAGAGGCAAGGCCACCTCGAAGCAAGCCGCATTGTCACTCAGGCTCGTCTTGAGAAGAAAATCAATACTCTCTCGCGCAAAAAAGAGCTCATTGAAGAAGTCTTAGAGAAAGCTTTCCAGAGAGGAGCTAAGGGAAAAGAGGGGCTTAAGAGGAAAATCATCATGAAAGAGGGAGAAAGAGAAGAGCCCTATGACGAGGAAAAATTAAAGGAAGAACTTCGCTCCAAACTTGAAAACGAAATATTAGAGGCCTTAAAAATATGAAGAAACCCTCCAGGCTCAGTTATGCTTATGCTGTAGGCCGGGTGCGTGTGTTAGAGAACAGGTTAGTCGAGAGGGCAATTTTCAGTGAGGCTTCGGAGGAGGATGATTTTTCATCCGCCATGAAGGTCATATTCGATGCAGGAAGTTTTTCAGAAGAAATGATTCAAATCAGGGATTCGGACGGGTTGGATGAATACCTCGAAAAGGAAGAAAGAAATCTTTATCGTCTGCTCGAAGAGATTCTCCTTGAAGGAGATATCCTGACAATCTTTCTCGAAGAAAGCCATCCTGAGAAAGCGATGTTGATTGCTGAGAGAACGGGTTATTCCTTTATCAAAGACTATATCAAGCATAAAATTGATCTAGGCAACATCAAGATTTTCTGCCGCATGAAGTATTCAGGTCTTTCGCGCCAAAAATTTGAAAGCCTGATCTTAAATGGCGGTTGGCTGGATGAGAAAATTTTGCTCCAAAACTTTGATTTCTCTTTTGCCGAGATTGGAGAAAAAATTCGTGCCACTCCTTACTATGACCTCTGGACAAAAGCGACTGATGCTCTTGAAGAGCGGGAAACTTTTGTTGAGTTAGAACGCGGGATAGAAGACTTTCTTATGAACTACTTAAAGAGAGCAAAGTATATCGTGTTCGGACCTGAGCCAGTCTTCAGCTACGGACTGGCAAAGAAAAGAGAACTGAGCTTGGTCAGGCTTCTTGGAGTTGGAAAAATCAACCAAGTTCCTCCCCCCACTTTAAAAGAAAGGATAAGTGAGACCTATGTTTGATAAAGTTGCGGTTGTAGGAGAAGCTGACATCATCTTTGCCCTGAGAGCACTGGGAGTAAAGGTTTTTTCTCCTAAGAATCTAGAAGAAGCCAGGATACTTATGGAGAGCTTAGCGAAGGAAAATTTCGCCCTTTGCTTTTTACACGAGAGCTTCCTTGAACCACTAAGGGAAGAAAGAGAGGCTTTAAAAAAGAAGTTTTGCCCTGTAGTTGTTGGATTCTCGGATTACAGGAAGGTCACAGATCAGCTGGAGCGAATGATGAGAGACGTGGCCATCAAAGCCACCGGTTCGGGTGCCTTGGTTAAAAGAAAGGAAGAAGATGAAAGAAGGTAAAATTATTCGGGTCGCAGGCCCACTGGTCGTCGCTTCAGGTTGCCTGGGGGCGAAAATGTACGACATGGTTAAGATTGGGGAGTTAGGACTTATAGGAGAAATAATCGAACTAAAAGAAGACCAGGCTTTTATCCAGGTCTACGAGGACACAACAGGCATCGGTCCAGAGGAACCAGTGTTTTTGACAGGACTGCCCTTAAGTGTTGAGTTAGGGCCGGGTTTGATAAGCTCTATCTATGATGGAATCCAGAGACCCTTGGATGTCATAAGGAGCAAGGAAGGAGACTTCGTCACGCGCGGTATCGAATTGCCGCCCTTGGATCGGAGTAAAAAATGGAAATTCATTCCCCTGGTCACCAAGGGTCAGGAGGTCAAAGAGGGAGATTTTCTGGGCGAGGTGGAGGAAACTCCTCTTGTTAAACATAAAATCATGGTCCCTGCTGGCGCAGCCGGAAAAATCGCGGAGATCAAAAAGGGAAGTTACTCCGTAGAAGAAGTGGTGGCCCAGATACAGTCCAAAAAAGATGTGAAAAAGGTAAAGATGTTCCAGACATGGTCGATCCGCAGAAACAGGAGCGTCCATGAACGTCTTATGCCCGATGAGCCACTGACTACCGGGCAGAGAGTTCTTGATACTCTGTTTCCCTTAGCGAAAGGCGGAACAGGCTGTGTGCCCGGTCCATTCGGTAGCGGAAAGACCGTTGTCCAGCACCAGCTTGCCAAGTGGTCGGATGCTCAGATCATCGTCTTCGTTGCCTGTGGGGAGAGGGGGAACGAGACAGCTGACCTTCTTCTCAGCTTTCCTGAATTGGAAGATCCCCATACGGGCCGGCCTCTTTTAGAGCGGACAGTTATCATAGCCAATACCTCAAACATGCCGGTTGCGGCTCGAGAAGCATCCATCTATACCGGAATGAGCATCGCTGAATATTTCCGTGATATGGGTTATTCTGTGGCCCTCATGGCTGATTCTACAAGCCGCTGGGCAGAAGCTTTGAGGGAGATTTCAGGACGTATGGAGGAGATGCCAGGAGAGGAAGGTTATCCTGCCTATCTGGCAAGCCGCATTGCTGAATTCTATGAGCGGGCTGGAAAAGTTGTCTGCTTGGGTTCAGACAATAGGTTAGGGGCACTGAGTGTTATGGGTGCTGTTTCTCCTCCAGGAGGAGATTTATCCGATCCAGTCGTACAAGCCACGCTCAAGGTGGTCAAAGTCTTCTGGGCTCTGGATGACAGGCTGGCAAACATGCGGCACTTTCCCGCCATTAACTGGCTTTTAAGCTATTCTCTTTATGTAGAAAACATAAAGGATTACCTGAATAGCAGCGTAGCCGAAGACTTTACCAGTCTCAGACAGGAAGCCATGCAGCTTCTCGAGGAGGAATCAGAGCTTCAAGAAATTGCCCGGCTTGTCGGCGTGGAATCCCTTTCAGTCAAGGAAAGGCTTATCCTCGAGTCTGCACGATCGATCCGAGAAGACTTTCTCCATCAGAACGCCTTTCATCCGCAGGATACTTACACATCCTTGAGGAAGCAGTATTTGATGCTTCGAACAATTCTGCATTTTCATAATTCGGGCCTTAGAGCTCTTGATGAAGAGCGAAGCCTGGAAGAAATCTTAGCCCTTGGGGTCAGAGAGAAAATTTCAAAAATGAAATTCCTCCCGGAAGGAGAATCTGATCTTCTCGAAGTTTATATCGAGGTCGACAACGCCTTTAAAGAGCTGTTACAGAAGAAAGGAATGAGTGAGGAAAATGTATAAAGAATATCTGACTGTCTCCAACATTGCAGGACCGTTGGTCATCGTCGAGCGAATCAGGGATGTAAAATACGGAGAACTGGTGGAAATTGAAACTGCGGGAGGATTTTTGCGCCGGGGCACAGTGCTTGATATTTCCACAGAAAGAGCAATAGTTCAGGTTTTTGAAGGGACTATCGGCCTTGATGTGGATAAATCTCGGGTGAGGTTTTTAGGGCGTTCCCAGCAGCTTGGCGTTTCAGATGAGATTATCGGTCGAATATTCGATGGTTCAGGAAGGCCTAAAGACCACGGCCCTCAAATAATTGCCAAGAAAATGCTCGATATCACCGGAAACCCCATAAATCCTGATGCCCGGGACTACCCTTCTGAGTTCATCCAGACTGGAATATCTTCTATCGACGGGATGAATCCCCTGGTACGAGGACAGAAACTTCCGTTGTTTTCAGGGAGCGGGCTGCCCCATGCCCGGACTGCTGCCCAGATTGCCCGACAGGCTGCTGTGCTTGGAAAGGCGGAGAAATTTGCCGTTGTTTTTGGCGCAATGGGCATCACCTTCGAAGAGGCAAACTTTTTCATACAGGATTTCCGTAACACAGGAGCATTAGAGAGGGCAGTGCTTTTCCTCAACTTGGCGAACGAGCCCCCCATCGAGCGCCTCGCCACACCGCGTCTAGCCTTAACATGTGCAGAGTATCTGGCGTTTGAACTGGATATGCATGTTCTGGTTATCTTAATGGATATGACCTTCTATGCTGAGGCGCTTCGGGAAATCGCTGCGGCTCGAAAAGAAGTTCCAGGCCGAAGGGGATACCCGGGTTACCTCTATACAGACCTGGCTTCCATGTATGAGAGAGCAGGAAGAATTAAGGGCAAGAAGGGATCAATCACTCTTATCCCTATCCTCACCATGCCCGAGGATGACAAAACACATCCGATTGCTGATTTGACAGGTTACATCACCGAAGGACAGATTATGCTCAGCCGGGAGATTCATCGGAAGGGAATCTATCCTCCCATAGATGTACTTCCCAGTCTTTCCCGGCTTAAGGATAAGGGGATTGGTGAAGGTAAAACACGAGAGGATCATGCCGATGTCCTCAACCAGCTTTTTGCCTGTTATGCTCGAGGAAAAGAAGCCAGGGAGCTGGCGTTGATCCTGGGAGAGGCAGCCCTCAGTGATTTGGATAAGCTGTATTTAGAGTTTGCTGACCATTACGAAGATGAGTTCGTCAGGCAGGGTGAGTTCGAATCTCGTTCTATCAACGACACACTGGAACTGGGCTGGAAACTTCTGCATACAATCCCGAGGGCAGAACTCAAGAGGATTCGTCCCGAATATTTAGAGAAATATTACCCTGAAAAGAAATGAGACTTTCCGTTAATCCGAACAGAATGGAGCTTCTGAGGCTCCGCAGGCGTCTTGTTATGGCTGAGAGAGGACATAAACTTCTCAAGGATAAGCTCGAAGAGATTATGCGTCGTTTTCTGCTGCTAGTGAGAGAGCTTTATGATCTTCAAGAAATAGTGAGCTTGAAACTTAAAAAAGTCTTCCTTTCTTTTGTCCTTGTCCGTTCTCGCGACTCCCACAAAGACCTGGAGAGGCTCATACCAGAAGGTAAATTGATTTTGGCAACAAAGAAAGAAAGGATTTTCAATCTTACTATCCCTCGATTTGAGATAGAAGAAAAAGAAGTCTCTGACTATGACTTTTTCAACACTGAAAGCGAGCTTGATATCGGCCTGAAGAAGACACAGGAGTTGCTCGATGATTTGATGGAGGTGGCTCGGCTCTGGAAGGCGGTGGAGCTTTTATCTCACGAGATTGAGGTCACACGCCGTCGGGTCAATGCTTTAGAGCATATTCTTATTCCCAGCATTAGAGAAACCATAAGTTATATTTCAAGCCGCCTGGAAGAGATGGAACGCTCCTATCAGGTGCAGCTCATGAGGGTTAAAGAGATTCTCCGCCGCCATTAATTTGTAGGGATTTGATCTATGTATGGGATTAATTCTTGAATGGATTTGATTCATGTAGGGGTTTGATTCATGTAGGGGTTTGATTCATCAAACCCACCTTATTTATATATGGGTTTAATTCTTGTATGGTTTTGTTTCTTGTATGGGCTTGATTCATGTAGGGGTTTGATTTATCAAACCCACACTTTTAAAATCGATGAAATTATTTTTTCTTATTTATAGAGTAAATACTTCAAGCGCCTCTGCCTGAAGAGCTTTTCTTCTTCCTCCACCTGAGAGACTAATTCTTCATAGCTTATTTTTCCCTCGATATAATGGCTTAAAAGGTCGCTTCCGAAGATCATGTTGAGGTAGCGTGAATTGGCCGTGAGTTTATATTGCTGCTGATTTTTCAGAGCCTTAATGATTTCATACGAAAATCGAAGAGAGAAGAATTTTTCTTTTTGTAAGATTCGGACTCGTATTCCATGGCATACTTTATTTTTATAGAGGGGACGAAGAGCTATTCCGGGAAGAGAACGGGGAGTATAGTTTACAGCTTCAAGCTCGATCCCGAACTGTTCTCCTCCGTTTAATCTCTTAATCAGGGGTGAAGGATCAAGCCAGGGTGCGCCGAATTGAAGAAAGGGATGAGGCGTTCCCCTTCCTTCATTAAGCTTCACGGTTCCTAGAACGCTCGAGCCTGGATAAATGATGGCTGTCTCAGGCGTTGGCATATTGGGAGAGGGGGGAATCCAGGGAAGACCTGTGTCTTCCCAGAAGTAGCTTCTCCTCCAGTTTTTCATGTTGATCACATGAAGGTCAAACTCTCTCGGTACCCACCCTTCGCCCTTCATCATCATCGCCAGCTCACCTGGAGTTAAACCGTATCTCACAGGGATAGGCAATGCCCCGATGAAAGATTCGTATTCTGGACGTAAAAGAGGACCCTCGATGATATCGCCTCCTGCTGGGTTGGGTCTGTCCAGAACATAGACTGGGATCTGAGCTTCCGCAGCTGCTTCGAGGACATATTTAAGGGTAGTGATGTAGGTGTAAAATCGGGTTCCTACATCTTGGATATCATAAACAAAAGCATCAATTCCTCGAATTTGCTCTGGTGTCGGCTTTTTATTTTTTTCATAAAGGCTGTATATCATTATGTCTTTTAGCTGGTTGTTTTTTACTTCAATTCCTGCTTCCACTGTTCCTGAGAACCCATGTTCTGGAGAAAAAATGGCTTGAATTTTTTGGCCCTTCTCCAGAAGAGCCTGGAACAGAGGCCTTCCAGGGGGGAGAACAGAGGTATGATTGATGACAAGTCCCAGTGATTTTCCTTGAAGTTCGGAAGAGAAATTTTTAACGAATATTTCATTCCCGAGTTCCACTCGTCTTTCAGGTGCAAGAGAGATTTTTCCCGGGAAAAAGCAAAAAAACAGTAGTGTACTTATGAAAAAAACAGAAAGACCTTTCCCTATATTTCTTATCCTTTGCGTTTCTCTATTTTTATTGAGATGTAACATTTGAAAGGTACTGACTAAGTCCCGTTTCTTTTACGATGCTTAAGGTCTTACTTCGTAAGAGGCCTTTTTCCAGTCGAAAGGACTCAAGGATCCGAATAATAGAAAAGGCGACTTCTGCGGTCTGCCCGGCTTCTTGGTTTTTATCTTTGAGATAATTTATGGCGTCAAACAGAACAGCGTTTGCTTCTCCGTATGAAATTGGCCTTTGGAGTCCATGAAGCTTTACCCAGTGGGGATGGCTCAGGACGTCGTTGACATGAGACTGAACGAGGTATGTCGCCCGACCGATGAGCTTGAGATTACTCGGACTAACATTGGTCATCGTGTTTCCGATGACCTTTCCCAGGCGCGCCATAACTCCCGTCGAATGGGCGTTGAGCAGTATTTTGAGGGCGATCCGCTGATTTATGCCCAGCGGGTCGTTTTTTCTATCGATGCTGACAACGATAAGGGAGTTTTTTCCTTCAACTCCGAAATCAGGTATTTTCCGGGCGAGTTTTGATATTTTCTTCGATGATTTGTCAGTTATAAGAATAACGGCCACGCTCGCCCCCTTCTTCGAGAAGAGGTCTATGAATTTTCGGAAATCAGAATTCTTCTTTCCAAGCTCACTTTCTTCAGGACTAATAAACACTGCAACTCCCAGGTCTCCCCGCGAGGGTTCTCGATTTTTCAGGTTGAAATCAGCGAAAGAAAAATCGTAGAGAAACTGCTGGTCATCTCCTGCGTTTTTTAGGCTTTCCAGGGCAGCCCTTTTTAAGTAGGCGTCATCTATTTCCTCTTCAAAAGGCTTTCTGTAGAATTCGGGGGATAGTCCTCTGAATGACCTTCCGAGAAATGCTTGCCAGGCATCCTGGAGATTGGCGGCGGGAGTCCAGACCTGAATCCAGCTTTTCCTTTTTGCTTCCTTGACTGTATCCAAGGGAAAAAGGCGAAACGTCGGGCTTCTTTCAGTGCTGTCGATAAAGACTGTGATCAAGCCTTTTTGGGCAAAATAGGTAGAGAAATTATCTGTCATATAGGTAAGGGCTTCAAGCTGTGTGAATTTGGCTATATCAGAAAGGTTTGCTTTGACCTGCTCCAGAATATAAGAAAATTCCTTTAGTTTGTCTTCAAGACGAAGTTCGCTTTTGAATCCAAGGGCTGCCATCTCTTTTTTGGATAGGAATTTTCTCAAGGAGCGGTCAAGCGCTTGCTGTAGAATATTCCCGACGACAAAAGTCTCGATTGTTGTAGCCTGCATCCGGGTTGAGCCGGTTATCGACTGAGGCCCTGTTGTCAGGTTTATTTTTGTGATTCCGGGCTCTTCAAGGACTTGGCGGCTCCTGTCGAAGGGGCGAAGCTTTTCGTCAGGGTTGTTGTAAATAAAATAGAGCTTCTTTTTGGTCTTTTCCGGGTCATAAGACTCGGCTGTTCTCCACTGGTCTAAAGCGGCCAAAATCGTTCCGATAACAGAAGAAGTCTCACCTCCTTCAGTCACACAGATGACCACATCCCCTTGCTTGACCTCTCTGTCTTCAAGCTGAAGACGTCCTATAAGCAGCAGGTCTTCAAATCCTTCAAGAGAACTGATAAGGGCTCGGTCTCCTCCGGTCATCTCTCCGATGAGCTGATTCTCAATGGAATCCCCAAGATGGCGTTTGATTTTTGACCAGATCCTTCTCTTTTTTTTGGCTTTTTGCCAGAAAGGACGCCAGAAAGTGCTTTCCATCTGTTTGGCCAGACGGCCTGTGGCACCGCAGCCATAGATGTATATTCTTTGCTTGGCGAGGAGAGCTTGTTCTACCGCCTGAGCAGCTTGTTCCAGGGTTTCTTTTTCTCTGGCAAGTGCTTCAAGTTTTTCCACAATATCTTCATCTACAGAGAAAAGCATACCAAGGCCGCTCTCACAATCCTTTTGGATTCTTTCGCTTAAATCCCAGGTTTTTGGATGGCGTTGTTCTGTAAGAAGGGTGTGAAGCTGAAATTGAGTTTTATTCTTGACATAATCTATGGATTCAGAAGAAGGAGCAATGTTCAGAAGCTCAAGGATACCGACTCTGGCTTTAGAGACTACTTGCATTTCCTGCTGGCAGATAGAAAAAGCCTGAAATCCTAGTAGCAGAGAAACCAGTGCGAGGAGAAAGGCAAAGAAAATTGGACGCGAGCTCATTTTAAGTCCTTCGTATGTATTCGGATATCATTCTGCAACTAGCTGCAGAAGATATTTAAATCATCTCAGCCATATTGGTGGCTATCATCGAGAATATCGCCTTCCTGCCAGTCCTTAATCCACTGGCTCACACGGAAAATTTTCATTTTGCCATCTGTTGTAGAGCAGATTATACGGTTAAGGCCGGCATTGATAATCATTTTCTTGCAGATGTAACAGGGGAAAGCATTTATCGGTTTATCTTTTCCGAAAACACTGCCGTAGATGTAGATGTCGCCTCCCAGGAGGCTGACTCCAGCTCGGGCAGCGTTGATGATAGCGTTTTGTTCGGCATGGACGCTTCGGCACAGCTCATAGCGCTGGCCGTGGGGTATTTTCAACCTGTCCCTGAGACAGAAGCCGTGTTCGAAGCTGTCCTTGGTTTTCCTCGGCGCCCCCACGTATCCTGTGGAGATGATCTGGTCATCACGGATGATGATGGCCCCTATGGTTCGACGCCAGCAGGTGCTGCGCCGTCCAACTTCTTGTGCGATCCCCAAATAGTATTCGTCCTTGGTAATTCTTTTCTTTTTCATAAAAATTCCTCCAGTTTTCGGTGTAAATCTTTGAGGGAACCATCATTGATCACGAGGAAATCTGCCATTTTCATGCAGTTATGAATCTGCTGTCCTTTGGCACGATCTGTCATCTCTTCCGCCTCTTTTTTGATAAACTCCTCAAGAGTTGAGGCTGACTCCGCTCTTCCTCTCTTTTTCGCTCTCTCATATCTTAAATCCACAGGCGCGTCAACCGCCACGAGGATAAAGTTTTTTTGAGCTCTCAAGTATTCAACCTCTTTGGGGTTGCGAATGCTGTCTATTACAGATTTATCTTTGACCTTTTTCATAACAAGCCTAGCCAGGATATCATGACCGCACTTTTCTCTCAACTCGTTTCCCATTTTTATCAAGTTGTTCCTGGTCTCTTCTTTTCCAATTTTTCGGAGTTCTTCACGAATCAAATCAGAGAGAGAGAAATAGGTGTAGCCTTTTTTTTCAAAGTAAGCAGCGACCTCTCCTTTTCCAGCGCTGTTTGTGCCTGTTAGACCGATAAGCCGCGCTTCTTTTTTCATTTTCTTAAGACTCTGGGGATACCTTTTATGAAATTAAGAATTGGGCTTCCAGCTTTTATCAGCGACCAATAAGATAAGAGGGAAAAGGCGGCTTTGATTTTTTTAAAAAGCCGGTCGTCGTAAAAAAGGACAAAAGATTTATCCAGCACCTTTGGCCAGTTGGCGCAGTAGGGATACCACCAGATTTGGGTCTTTTTTCTCGCAAGGTCGAGACTGATATATTTGATATTCACAAGTTTCTGAAGACCGAACTGTCCGTGAGTGCGCCCTTTTCCGGTTTGCTTCACTCCTCCCCATATTGCCCCTGGCTCTATGAAGGAAAACATGTGATCGTTCACGGTTATGGTGCCTGCTTCGATTCTCTCAGCCATCCAGGATGCCATTTTCTTGTTTCTTGTCCAGATAGAAGCAGTCAAGCCGAAGCGGGAATCATTTGCCAGGGAAACAGCTTCTTCTGGTTCAGCAAAGGTCATGATAGGAAGGACTGGTCCGAAGGTTTCATCCTGCATGACTTTCATCGAGTGGTTGACCCTCGAGAGAACGGTCGGCTGGAAAAAGTAACCGGGGAGGTTTTTCATCCTTTCTCCTCCCCAGAGCACCTGCGCTCCTTTTCTTAGTGCATCCCCTACCTGTTCCTCAACAACTTTTAGTTGACTTAGATTTGCCATGGGGCCCAAGTCGATTTCAGGTTCCAGGGGATTACCCACCTTTAACTTTTTGGTGTGAATCAAAACTTTCTCGATAAATTCATCAGCAATTTCCTTAGCAGCATAGACTCTCTCAACAGAAGCGCAGCTTTGGCCAGTATTCATGAAAGCGCCCCAGACCGCTCCTCTGGATGCTCTTTCCAGATTAGCATCCTTGAGGACGATCATGGGATCTTTTCCTCCCAGCTCCAGAACAATATTATGCAAATTTTGGCTGGCGAGCTCCATAATTCTTTTTCCCGTGGGAACGCTCCCGGTAAACATGACTGTCTCGACATCCTGGCTCAGTATTAAATCTTCTGCTTGCGCGACTTTGCAGTTGACGATATTCAAAACGCCGGGAGGGAGACCGGCCCTTAATAAGATATCGCCGATCAGAAGTCCGACTAAAGGCGTCGATGTCGACGGCCTGAACACCACTGTGTTTCCTGCAGCCAGGGCAGCCAGGATATCGTAACAAGGAATCAGAAAAGGAAAATTCCAGGGGGAAATGACTAGTGTTACTCCTAACGGCTGAAAGTGAAAGGAGCTTTTTTTGTGGAAAAAAAGAACGACCTGATGTTTCGTTTTCTTTGATTTTAACAATTTCTTCAAATTCTGGCTGTAATAATCAAGGGCTTCGAGGACTCCCATGACTTCTCCTGATAAGGACTCAGGAAGGGGAGAGCCTTTCTCAAGGCTTAAAAGTTGAGCCACCTCGCTGCTTCTTTGGAGAAGGATCTTTTTTGCCCTCTGGAAAATCTCTCTTTTTTTCTCGTAGGAAAGTCCTTTCCAGAGAGGATAAGCCCTTTTCGCTGCTTGAATCGCCTGCTGGCATTCTGCGGCAGAGGCGAGGCAGACTTCACCCACAGATTCCAGAGTAGCAGGATTAAAGGATTTAATTTTCTCCTTAGTTTCAACCCGGCTGTTTCCGATTATGAGTCTTCCGTCCATGGACCTTACAACCTGCCTTTGATGAATCTTTTGCACCAGGAGATAAAAAGGAAAAAATAGGCATCGATGATAAGATCAAACCTGAAGAGGGGATTGAGAATTCCTGTTTTTAAGAAGAACCAGAGGACGAGGTCTTTGTGCCTTGGCGGGCAACCTCTGATTTTTCTTTTCTTTCGAGCTCGAACCTTTCCCTGAATTTCAGAGCAGGTTCCGATAACCATCAAGCGGGAAGCTGAGACATCCCCTGAATGCTGACCTATGACAACTGTCCATGCAGGAAGATTTTTCCAGAGCTCAGGCTTTCTGTCTTTAAACATGTATAGCCAGTCCAAAAAAATACCGTGACATCCGCCAGGGCAGTAAGGTTCGCCGACAATTGTTTTTATATTGCAGTTAACTTCGTCCACTTTAACCATACCGAGATCCCAGTTTTTTGTTTGCTGCCTGATTTCTTCGAGGGATATATCCCCTTTGATTTCGATATCATCGAGGCTGAGGGAACCGTAGCCCCTTTCATGGGCAAGACGGAGATACTGAATGTTTTGAGGATCAAGGTGAAGGATATGGGAGCAGACAACATCGTGGGCGACAGGGTTTGTAGCCATCAGGATTATCCCCAACTGCCTTCCGTGTTGAGTGAGTTGATTTCCTCCCAAGGAAATTTCAATAGCATCCGTGGCGATAAAATCAGGAAAACCCACCTCCAAGAGGTCAACTATTTTCTTGTCCAGGTTGAGATTGTGATTCCACAATCTTTTTTTGTCCAGGAGGAGTCCCATGTTGAGCTTTACGGCTGCTGACAAACCCTGACTCAACACGTTGCTTTTAAGTTTTGGGGCATAGACGAGAAAATCATTGTCCACAATTTCTCGGGCGGTGGTCACTTCCTCGTGGATTTCTCCTTTTTGAAGGCGTATTGTCTTCTTTTTTGATTCCTCTATCGGAAGGAGCTTAATCCTGTATTTATTCTTAAGATTGTAGTACCCAGCTCTCCTGAACATCCTGGTAGTGGGAAGCCCTGCTCCGGTTTTTTCAGCGATAACGATTTTCGAATCATCTTTTTTCCCGTCCGTCAAGGCACCGAGGAGACCGTCGAGAAATTCCGGGCGCGTGAATGCTGAAGGAGCAACCTTATGGTGAGCCATGACCACATTAGGTTTGATGGTGATTTTTCCCTTTGTTTTCGAACTAAGACCAAATTCGCTCAAGCCTTCCTGGACTATTTTTTTGATAATTTCTGGATTGTAATCCAGAGCCCTGCGCACAATAACCTTCTCTTTATTGTTCATTCTCTAATCAATCAGGAATCTATTTACCCGGCCAAATCTTCTTCAGAATCCTTTTCTTTTTTCTTTCTTCTTTTTTCTGAAAGGAAGGCAATCAGAATGCTCAAGCCGTAAAGGGCTAACATGGGGCCAGCGATGATACTTTGAGTGATCATGTCTGGAGTGGGAGTGATGACAGCAGCAATGATAAAAATAGCCAGGACTGCGTACTTGAAATTTTTTACCATCCATCTGGAGGTAATAATCCCCATACGGGAGAGGAAGAAAACGAGAGTGGGTAATTCAAAAACCAGAGCGATCCCCAAGAGCACCCGGAGAGCCAGGCTGAAATATTGTTTGACCGTAATGACGGGCCGAAAGTCAGCTCCCATACCTATGAAAAATCGGCAGGCCCAGGGGAAGACCACAAAGTAGCCGAAGACTCCTCCCAGGATAAAAAAGAACGTTGTGAAAAAAACAAACGGAAAAACATATTTTTTTTCTCTCTGGTAGAGGCCAGGAGCAGTAAACAGCCAGAATTGAAGAAAGATAAACGGTGAAGTGGCAAAAATTGCAGTCAGAAACGAGACCTTGATGTAGAGCATAAAAGGTTCGGTTAGAGCGGTGAAAGCTAATGTCTCTCCTTCAGGAAGGAACTTGGTGACCGGGAGAGCCAAAATTGCGAAGATTTCCTTACTGAAAAACCAGGCAGGGATGACAGCGACGATGATGGCAATGAAGGAGTAAAATATCCTTTTTCTGAGGTCTTCGAGATGTTCGAGGAAGGTCATACGGTCAGGAGACTTTTTTCCCTTCCTCATTTTCTTCAATATCCTTTTTAAACTCTTCCTTTATGTCTCTAAGCTCGTCAACCTGGATCTCTTCTTCAATCTTTTCTTTGATTTCATCAGATGTTCTTCTGAATTCCCGGAGTGCCCTACCTATAGACCTTCCTACCTCGGGGAGTTTTTTGGGGCCAAAGATGAGAAGAGCAATGGCGAGAATGATGATTAATTCAGGAAGTCCTATGTTTCCGAACATTTTTTCTTCTCTTTAGAGACCTGAATGCTTATGGAAATATAGCCGACGGACCAGATTAAGTCAAGTGAGCATCTCCAAATCCGTGATTGGAGAAGGTTTTGGGAAATAGCCTAGCTCCCTTCAGATTTTTAACGCCATTCTTCATTCGCTCTTCTCGGCGTCTGCGTAACTCGCTCCGCTCAGACATACTCGACGCCCTACTCCGTAGGGTTCCCTCGAAGAGCGAATTCCGAAGGCTAAATCTTCAATGGTCGCTGCGGCTATTTCCCAAAACCTTTGTCCTGAACATAGCAACCAGTTATCTCGGAAATGGAGATGCTTACATAACTCAACAAGAACTTTACAAGAACAAGAGGCTCTGGTAGTATTTGAGTGGACTGAAACAGGAATGAAGAGAAAGATAATTTTGCTATTTGCCTTGATCTTTGTGCTCGTCCTTGTTCCTGCTCGGAATGAGGATATCTGGAGTCCATATTTTGAGAAAGTATCCTCGATTGTTTCTCTGATTGAGGAAAACTATTTTCGGGATATTGACCAAGAGGAGCTTGCCTATTCCTCTATAAAAGGGATGCTTCATACTTTGGATCCGCATTCTTATTTTCTCGACCCAAGTCATTTCTCTCGTTTGAGAGAAGAACACGTCGGGAAATATCACGGCCTGGGAATCATAATCCAGAAGCAGGAAGATCGTTTAGTGGTGATCTCTCCCATCGAGGGAGGGCCTGCCTACAGGTTGGGCATTCAGGCTGGAGATGTTATTTCTCATATCAACGGCGAGAGCACAACGCCTATCACAAGCTACGAAGCAATGCTAAGATTAAGGGGTCCTAAGGGAACCAAGGTCAATATAACGGTTGTCCGTGAGGGAATGGAAAAGCCTTTTGATTTAACCATAAAGAGGGAGGAGATACCCCTTTACAGCGTTCCCTATTCCTTTATGCTTCAAGATGAGATCGGATACATTTTCATCCGAAATTTTTCTGGAACTACAACCAAGGAATTTGAAGAAAAAATGGAGTCGTTAGTCAGCCAAGGAATGAAAAAGCTCATTCTTGATATGAGGACGAATGGTGGCGGCACTTTTATTCAATCAATAGAGATTTCGGATGCATTTCTGCCAAGAGGTACTCTTATTGTTTCAATGAAAGGGAAGAACAAGGAATACAATAAAGAATTCCGAGCTCTATACAACAATCAATATGAAAAGATGCCCCTTGTAATACTGATAAATCGAGGAAGTGCCAGCGCTCCTGAAATCGTAAGCGGAGCCATAAAGGATAACGACAGAGGTTTTATCGTGGGCGAAACATCCTTTGGAAAAGGGCTGGTTCAGACAGTTCATCCCCTTTCTCTAAATGCTGCGGTTGCCCTGACAACTGCAAAATATTTTACGCCGAGCGGCAGGTCGATCCAGCGAGATTATACTAATCTTGAAGATTATAGGTTCACTACAAGAGTCCCCGAAGGAGAAAGAGAAGTGAGGTATACTTCAAGAGGGAGAAAGGTCCTGGGCCAAGGAGGGATATCTCCTGATTATGAAGTGAAATTCTCTTTTCAGAATATTACGGCAGAGCTGCTGATTAAGGGAGCCTTCTTCTCCTACGCTCGAAAGTTCACAAACAAAAATACTCCTCTGTCGAAAACAATCAGCTTTCCCCCAAAAAGCCAGATAAGGGAAAAAGATTCTGGCAGAAAAAAAGTTGTCGGAAGTGATTTTATGGTCGGCTCTCTGGTTATAGAAGATTTCAAGAACTATCTTCGAGCAAGTAAAATTGATTATGACTCAGGTCAATTTGAAGAGGCGAAAGAAGAAATAAAAAGAGAACTGGAAAGAGAGATCTTCTCTTCACTCTGGGGCATTGAGGAAGGGATAAAGGTTTACCGGAAAAGCGATCCTGTTGTTTTAAAAGCTATAGAAGTTTTACCCGAAGCTTCAACCCTCATAGAAAAATAATATCTGTAGGGGTTTGATTCATCAAACCCCTACAAGATGAATCAAATCCCCTGTAGAAAAAAATAAAAGGTAACCAAACACCTATTCCCCGTCTTCACGACAATCTTGTGTTTAACACTATTTAAAATATT
>Ga0209427_10004443_pt1 | contig 16208 bp, 13 predicted proteins | sample DeeMarSWOR136_30_FD_187465 | JGI IMG/M metagenome (GOLD analysis project Ga0209427, IMG submission 187465) | Marine sediment microbial communities from White Oak River estuary, North Carolina - WOR-1-36_30 (SPAdes) (version 2) | ecosystem: Environmental > Aquatic > Marine > Intertidal zone >...
ATCCTCTGATACGCCTATACAATCACTATATTGATCAAGGAAATTGCATAAAATATATCGATTTTCATTTCTCATATTGACTGTATTCAAAACGCCAAACATACGTATTATTAAAGGTACTTGATATTTGATTTGATGGTGCTGTATTGAGCGAAATAATTTTAAATGTTCATATTTTTCAAGAGGAACCGACATAAATAAAAAAAGAAAAAGGAAGCTTTTGAAAAGAAGTAATACTAGGGTAATATGATAAATAGAAATTTTCTTATTTTCAAAGAAATTATATTAAAATTCATTAAATCCTTTAAATTCATTTGTTGGAGTAGTAAATTCATATTCAACCCTTTCAACTTTAGCGTATGCAGGGCCTTGTTTAGAAAACTCTAAAAGTTCAAGTAATTTTTCTTTAGGTCCTTCAGCTTCGATATAAACAGTTCCGTCAGGCATATTTTTAACATATCCAGTTAATTCTAACTTTCGAGCAAATTTCCTTGTAGTATAGCGAAAAAATACACCTTGTACGTATCCAAATACTTTAATCCTTATCCTAGATACATTCATATTTTCAAATAATAAGAATCTTTCTCAGAATTATATCCTACAATATCATTTTTTACAAGCGTTTTAAGGACATTTAATAACCATTGTTTTTTTGTATTTATCACTTTTAAAAAATCTTCAAGATTAACTAAATCTTTAATTGCTAACATGAACAAAATTCTACTTTTTACAGGTAAGTGATTTGTTTTTATTATGTAATCGAATTTTAATCCATAATCGTATTCTCTTGTTTTTAGATAGGCAACTTCATTACTTAATTTTGTTATAACTTCATCAGTAGTACGGAAAGCATCCAAACTGATATGAAACAATGCTTCTAAATTTTCTTTTAATTTTTTTTCTTCTGTTAATTTATCAATCTCTCGGTTAAATTTTTCAAGAAGATCTAAATAATCATTACCATCATCAAATTTGCTTAATACCAATACAATTATCATTTCTTTATTTTCATTATAATAAGAAACTGAGTTCCAATCCTTTTCTTCTGTAATTATATACGATTCAGTAAAGTTATGGGATATTGTTATTTGTTGCACTACAGGATTTGGAATTTCTAGGTCATCTGGGTATTTTAAATAAATAATACCACCCTCAACCTCATCCCAGCGAATTAAAAAGATACCAGTTGGCATTGTATCTACTTCAATTTCCAAATTAATTTATTAATAAATTAAAAATAGTTTATTATTAAAAATTTAATTTTTATTTACTTAATTAATCAATTATGATATCGTAATATATATATTTGACCGCAATCTGGTAAAATTAAACCAGATTTAAAGCGATTATCTAAAAAAATAAATAAGATAACATTGATCTATCATTTAGAGGATACGATATGTCAGTATTTTACGTATATATCTTAGAAGTCATGAATAAGAATGGAAAAAAAAGATATTACACAGGTTATACCAACAACCTCTATAGAAGATGGAAAGAGCATCGAAATGGAACAGGTGCAAAATTTTGTCGCGGAAAAAAACTTATTGAGTTAAAATATTTCGAAATTCATCCAACGAGAAAGGAAGCTATAAGAAGAGAATTGGAAATCAAATCTTTTTCAAGACAACAGAAACGAGAGCTAATAAAGAACATAAGTTTTAATATAAATTAGTTGATTTAATTTTTGGATAGCAAAAACTTTTTAGTCTGTTTAGTAGGATTACCCGCATCCGGTAAAAGTAGATTTGCTAATTTGCTAAAAATTGCCCTTAAAAAAAAATTTGAGAATTTGGAAGTTAAGATAATTGATCCTGACATTATCAGACAAAAATTAATATTAAATAGATTTAACCACGAAAAAGAGTACATTGTACGAAGTAAGAATTTAGAAATTATTAGGAACGAGTTAAAGCAAGGAAATATTGTAATTAGTGATGATTTAAACTACTATTCAAGTATGAGACATGATTTAAAAGAAATTGCAGATAGTCTTAAACTTGATCTTTTTATCATTTATTTAGCAACTCCTATTGAAATTTGTTTAAGATGGAATGAAAATAGAGGTGAGCCTATACCAAATGAAGTTATTTATAAAATTCAAAGTAAATTTGATACGTTTAATAAATATAATTGGGATAATCCTATTGCTACTTATGATTTATCTGAAGTAGTTGACCTAAACATAGCAATTAAGGATTTACTGGCTGAATTAGAGGACAATATGAAATTTAGAAATGGAAATTTCGAAATCGAGAAAACTGGTGTGAGTTCTAATATAAATAATGAAAATTTAGATAAAATTACTAGAAACTATATAGGAAAGCTTTTACTTAGCCCTAGTTTTATTCCACTTAAAAAATATATTTTTAGATTAAGAAAAACCTTCATAAAAAAAAATAAAAATAAAGCGTTGAGTGAAGCAGAAATCTTAAATAGTTTTAAAATATATTTAGAAAAAATCTTAAAAATAAAAGCTCCTTAAATGTTTCTTTGTCGGACAATTATAAAAATTAAAGAAAAAGAAAATAAAACACTATTACTTTTTTTACATGATAAATAAATTTTCAAAAATTTGATTTGTTTCGTTTATAGTAAAAATGTCGCAAGGAAAGATTATGAATAAAAACACTAAACTCAGAATTGAGAGGTTGGATAAAAGTCGAAGCGGACGCTCTCTTTGTTATATAGATCAAGATATAATGTTTGAATTAGGTTTAAACACAGGAGATATTATTGAAATTAGAGGGAAGAAAAAGACTACTGGTATTGCTGTTTCCTCAGGATCAGACAGTGGTAAAGGGATTATTAGACTTGATGGACTTCAAAGATTAAACGCAGGAGCAACAATAGGAGAATATGTCACAGTACATCTAGCAGATGTTTATCCAGCAGTTGAAGTTGTATTAACTCCTACTCGTCCTAATATTGACTTGAAGAGGCAAGCTGAAGCGATTAAAGGGAAATTAATTGATAAACCAGTAGTTATAGGTGACATCGTTGATGTTTTAGGAGCATTTGTCCAAAAGGACGATAATGATAACCCAATGTCAGAAATAATGAAAATGTTTCCGTTTGGAGCTAAAAAGAGGCCAGCCTTAGGAACACTAAGATTGATTGTAGAAAATTTAAAACCTTCAGATAAAGTAGTTAAAATAACACGTGATACTTTAATAAAGGTAAATAAACGAGTAGCTGTTCTTAATATTTCTGGTGGAGTTGTTACTTACGATGATGTCGGAGGATTAACAGATGAGATTCAAAGAATTAGAGAGATGGTTGAATTACCTTTAAAACACCCAGAATTATTCCATCGTTTGAATATAGATCCACCTAAAGGAGTGTTATTCCATGGTCCTTCAGGAACAGGTAAAACATTAATGGCAAAAGCAGTTTCTCAAGAGTCTAATGCTAATTTTATAACAATTAACGGCCCTGAAATAATGAGTAAGTTTTATGGAGCAAGCGAAGGCAGACTTAGAGAAATATTTAGAGAAGCAGAAGAAAGTGCTCCATCTATTATTTTTATTGATGAAATCGATTCAATTGCTCCAAAGCGGGTTGATACGTCAGGAGAAGTAGAAAGACGTGTTGTTTCTCAGTTATTATCTTTGATGGATGGTTTACGTGGGAGAGGAGAAATTATTTGTGTTGGTGCAACTAATAGAATTAATGCAATTGATGAAGCATTAAGAAGACCGGGGAGATTTGATCGTGAGATTGAATTTGGTGTTCCAAATGTTAAGGGAAGAAAAGAAATATTTCAAATACATACAAGGGGAATGCCGATAGAAGAAGATGTTAACCTTGATGACTATGCTGAAATAACTCATGGATTTGTTGGAGCAGATATTATGGCAGTATGTCGAGAGGCTGCGATGTATTCACTAAGAAGAATTTTACCAAAGATTAATTTGGATGAACCAATTCCAAGTGAAATTATTCAAGAATTAAAGATTAAAAATGATGATTTTATTCAAGCTCTAAATATGGTTGAACCTTCTGCAATGCGAGAAGTTATGGTTGAAATTCCTAATATCTCTTGGGATGAGGTTGGAGGTTTAGAAGATATAAAGAATGAATTAAAAGAAGCAGTAGAATGGCCATTGAAATATCCTAAATTATTTGAAAAAGCAGGAGTTCGCCCGTTAAATGGAATACTTCTATTTGGGCCCCCTGGATGTGGAAAAACTCTTTTAGCTAAAGCTATTGCTACAGAAACAAAGACCAATTTTATAACAGTAAAAGGTCCGGAATTATTTTCTAAATATGTTGGCGAAAGTGAAAAATCAGTGAGAAATATCTTTAGAAAAGCTAGACAAGCAGCACCTTCGATTATCTATTTCGATGAAATTGATGCAGTTTCCTCCTTTAGGGGTATTAGTGAAAGTACCGCCATTAGAGACTCAATTGTAAATCAAATATTAGTAGAAATGGATGGAATTGAAAATAGGAAAGGGATCGTCGTTATTGCAAGTACAAACAGACCTGATATGGTAGATTCTGCATTATTAAGGCCGGGAAGATTGGACCGATTATTGTATGTTACAGCCCCGCGCTCTGAAGAAAGAGAAGCGATTATAAAAGTTCACACTAATAATATGCCTTTAGCTGAAGATGTTTCAATAAAAAGTATTGCCCAAATGACAGAAGGATATAGTGGTGCTGATTTAGAAAATGTATGCCGTGAAGCTGGAATGCAAGCAATTAGAGAAAATTTAAATAATTTAGAAAAAATTGAAAAAAAACACTTTGATTATGCTTTATCGAAAATTAATTCGACATTACCAAAAGAAATTATTGAAAAATATGAAAACATGGCTAATGAAATAACAAAATCGAGGAATATTAAGGAATCTAAAGCTGATTTATATAGATAAGTGTAATTTCAACATTGCTTCTTTAACTTTTTACAAAATTTTATTGAAACACGCAATATTTAATTTGATTTTGTAAAGTTTTATTATGAACTCTGTTTAATTATTATTATTCAAATAATTTTCTTGATGTTTAGATGAGTGAAATTAAAATAGATTGGAAAGGTCATGTGAAAAAGTATCAAGCTGCTATAGAAGAATTAAATCTTGATTTTTGCGTATTAACTCGTGTAAAATCCATAACTTATCTGTCTGGTTGCTTTGTACCTTGGAAAAGTTATATTTTTTTGCCAAAGGAAGGGGCAGGAGACCCAATTCTTTATACTGTTCTTTTAGATGTTGAACGTGTCAAAGCAGAAGGGCAGTTGAAAACTGAAGGATGGGGCCCCATCAAGGGGTTTTTTTGGGAAAAGAAAATTCAAAAAGTAGCAAAAAAGGTAGGCTTATATAATCCAAAAGATTCTCCACCGAAAATAGGTGTAGAATTAGGAGTAGATATCTGTGTAACAGGACAAATGCTTAATTATACTGAAGCGGAATTATTAAAACAGGTTTTCCCAGGATGTGACTTGGTTGATTTTAATGAAAAAACTGAACAAATACAATTAAATAAAGAACCAGAAGAGATTGAGATGCTTCGTAAGGCTTCAAAAATTACTGATGTAGGGCAAAACGCGGTGAAACAAGCTTTAATGGAACGCCCTGAGGGAAAAATTTTTACTGAAAACGAAATTGCTGGAATAGGAACATTAGCCATGAGAAGAGATGGGAGTAATTATGAATGGACATTCACGGGGAATCAAGAAATAGGTTCAGGTTATCGAGCAGCTTGGACATTTAATGGATGTACACCCGCAACAAATAAACAAGTTAAAGAGGGTGAATCCTTACTAGTGGATTTACATAGTGAATATGGTTGTTATCTTGGAGATCTAAGTCATAATTACATTCTAGGGAAATGTCCCCCTAAACTCAAAGCTTTTAATGATGTATATGAGCAATTATGCTATTGCCTTATAGACAATATGTATCCAGGAAATACATTTGAAAATTGTTATCAAGAAGTTAGAAAAGTCGCTGAAAAAGCAGGATATGAAAATGATTTATTCTTTGGAATTGGACATGGTATCGGCTGTATTGGGAATGAATCTTGGCCAGTAGTATTGCCACAAAAAGGTTGGGGCTCAATGGTGTTTGAAGAAAATATGGTTGAAATCGCTGCGATTGTATTTAATCGTCCTGGACTAGGAGGTCTTCGACTTGAATCACCAACTCTTATTACGAACAAAGGAGCCGAAGTTCTTCCTAAAACACCTTTTGAAGTTGACTATGTATAGATTTTTAAACACGACCAACATTATAATTATGTATTAGTTGTTTTAATCAAAAAATTTCTTTTTATTATGAAATTATCTAATTCTTTGAAAGAAAGATTAATATATATATTAAAAAAATTCATTCTATAACCAATATTTGATGCAGATCCTTATAATCCAATTCCTTTTATAATATTTGGTCCGGGAAATCCAACTATTAATCATAAAACAAATAAATGGGTTTCATTGGAGAACCTATTTAGAGCAACTGAAATATTGGTTAGTGAATTATTACAGATATATTTTAAATAAATAGAAATTGTTATAATTTTTGAACAAATTTTTCAATTCTGTTCATTGCTTCTTCAAGCTTTTCTAATTCAGTAGCATAAGATATTCTAATCATATTATTAGAAAAAGAGCCAAAAATATTACCAGGAACGACAGCTACTGCCTGTTCTTTCATGATTTTTCTTGAAAATTCAGAACCACTTAAATTGTATTGTTCAATCGAGGGCATAATATAAAATGCTCCACTTGGCTTTATCACATTAAAATCCATCTCATTTAATCGATTATACACTAAATTACGTCTTTTGTTAAAACTTTCCCAAATTTCTTTAAAAAAACTTAAATCTAATTTTAGTGCTTCAATAAAACCATACTGAGCAGCATGATTAGTTCCTGCGATAGTATATTGATGAAATTTCTCCATCAAATCTATTATTACTTTTGACGCAATAGCGTATCCTAATCGAAATCCAGTGGCAGAATATAACTTTGACATAGCATTGACTGTTATAGTTCTTTCAAACATACCATCTAATGAAGCTGGACTTATGTGTTTAAGCCCATCATAGATATAATTTTCATAAACTTCATCAGTAATTAAATACATGTCATTTTCTATAATAATATCAACAATTTCTTTCAAATCATTTTGACTTAAAGCATAACCAGTAGGGTTATTCGGAGTATTAATTAGCATTGCCTTTGTTTTATTTGTAATAGAGTTTCTTATTTTTTCAATATTAGGGCTAAAATCCACATTTCGCTTAACTTCTATCACTTTAACACCAAAAAATGATGCGCAATAAAAGTAAGAAACGAAATTTGGTGATGAAATAATCAACTCATCTCCTGGATTAAATATTGAAGCAAATGCTAAAGTGACTGCTTGACTCGCTCCGTTAGTAACAATAATGTTATCTTCCCATTTTATATTAATCTTATTAATATTATGCGCTTTTTTCTCTATTAATTTTAATAATTCAGGAACACCTCTAGTTGGAGCATACATAGTAATATACTTTTTTAATGCATTGATATTTCCTTGTATTACAGGCTCGGGAGTCCTAAAGTCTGGTTGTCCAATCCCAAGACTAATAATATCTGAACGACCAGATGCTAAATCAAATAACTCTCTTATTGCAGATTTTGGAGCTTTTAATAGTCTTTGAGATGTTTCTTTCATGGTTATAATCTTATTAAAAATACTTTAAAAAGACTAGCTTTCAATTTATTAATACAAAAAGAAGTTTTGCGAAATTATTAAAGCTTTTTATATCTTTACACCATGATTGCTTAAAATTTGATTTACTAAAAGAGTAAAAGCTTCTTCAATATTTTCCCCCAATTTTGCACTTGTTTCAATAAAATGACTAGCCTTGATTTTTTCAGCTATGTCTTTACCTCTCTCTTTTGTTACTGCTCTTTGTTCTGTTAAATCTGATTTATTACCAATTAATATATATACTCCTTCTTTCTTAACATATTTTTTAAAATCTCGTAACCATTTAGAATTTATGCTTTCAAATGTACTATAACGAGTGACATCATAAACAAGCAAGGCACCTTGACATCCCTGAAAATACATACTGCGAACAACTTGATATTTTTCTTGACCTGCTAAATCCCACATAATAAGTCTAACTTTTGTATTATTAAAGTTTACATCTTTGCGTACAATATTTGCTCCTAATGTAGGTTTATAATCCTCGCTAAATGAACCTTCTACAAACTGATTTATCAAAGAAGTCTTACCTACAGCAGCATCTCCTAAAATAACTATTTTATAAACGAATTCTCGATCACGATTAGCTTCTTCGGTTATCATTATGCAATTTAATATTTTGTTATAGGTCTATTTAATAGTTTTTTCATTTTTTTAAAAGAAATCATATTAATATTAGAAATGGATTTCTTTTATTACTTCAAATATATAACTAAAGTTTCATCTTCAACTTATTTAATACTTGTGTCAATTCTTAATTTTACTATAAAACTGCTATGTTGCGGATTTTTTACATCATGTTTATCTCTATCATAAATAACTTTATGCTCTGAAGGTAATGATTTCTGTAATGAATTAAATAAGAATCCTTTAAACAAATCACAAGGAACACCAATCTCAGAACAAAAGATACATTGTTCAACACTTATAAAGATTTCATTTTCATTATTTCGAATAATATTAACCTTCCAATCGGCATTAATTGAAGAAGTTATTTCATCAATTATTTCTTCAAATTTTTTTCCATAAGGAAATAAATAAAATGAGAATTTTTTTCCAATTTCAAAAAGAAGATCAGGGGAATCACATAATAAACAATTTTGAGCAGCTATAATTTTTTTAAAAGAAAAAAAGTCTAATGTATCGTTGGGATCTTTATCTCTAACATCTTTTATGTGTATCATGTCTGCTTCTTTTAAAATTGATTTCATCCCATCATAATCAAGTATATCATGATAGGCTTGAAGTAGCGCTATTAAAACTTTATTCTTTACAAAACCTTTATAATCTTCGATCATTTCCGCTAAATTCAATCTACGATTTTTTATATTAATATTATATTTATTAGTTTCTTTCGAAATTGACCCAGATATTACCTCGTTTTATATGTCCAATAGGGACAAATTAAATTGAGAATCCTCAAAACGTTTTAATTCTTGATCGAGTTCTAAGATTTTAACCTCCCCTGTAACAGAGACTATGCTAGGTTGGCTTAGATGCCCTCCTATTACAGAATAATCACTTCTTCCTAAAGATACGTGTAAGTGAATTATAGGTTTTTTATCTTTATATGAGATATTTCCTATACAACTAATTAATTCTACGTATTCATCAAAAGTTTTCATTTTATAATCTTTAGAAAAAATACTATAAAAACCAATTGTAAATTTTTTTAATGCACCAATACAGTTGATTACTCCGGATTTAATCTTATATTTCATGACTATTTCAATGATTGAGTCCATTAAATCCTCATTAGGCTCTACTATCCCAATAATAATACGTTTAGATTTAGTTTCGATACTTTTCATTTTTGCTTATAATTTTTTAAATTTTGATTTTTTCATTCTTTAATATTTGAATTGCTAATGTTTCAAAAGCTTTTTCTACATTTTTACCATGCTTCCACTTGTTCCGACAAAATCACTTGCCTTTATTTTGTTTGCATGTGTTCTTCCTTCCTCATTGGAATCTATTCTGGAATCGTTTAAATCACATTTATTTCCTATTAATACATAAGATAATTCTGTTTCTCCATACTCATTTAGATCTTCTAACCATTTAGATTTGACATTCTTAAATGTAGCATATCTGGTTATATCATATGCAAATAATACTCCTATTATCCCTTGAAAACACATATTTCGCGAAAGATCATATTTTGCTTGACCAGGAATATCCCAAATAACTAAAAGGATTTGATTATCTTCAATTTCTAATTCTTTAACACAAATTGAAACACCTAATATAGACTTATAATCTTCTCTAAATTTATACATTTCAATTAAGGAAGTTTTACCCACTGCGCTATCTCCTAATAAAGCTAGTTTTAGAACAATGATGCTAGCACGCATTGGTATCAAGTAGCACTTTTTAAATACTTTATATATTGTCTATAGATTAAATTATTTCATATTTTTTATATTTGAGCTAAATAAGCGATTTTCTTGCATTTGCTACAAATTATAATTTCATCAATTATTCGCAAAAATTATTTATATTAAACTTATATAACCATAATTAGTAAAATAGAATGTATAAATTATTATGCCAGAGAAAGTGACAATATCAGGTGTAGAACTGATTTTAAGTGAGCCAGCAAATGTTAATATGGAGTGGGTTGGAAATGATGAACTAATCCAACAATTAAAAGCAGCTTGGATGATTGTTGATAAAGATGATTTACCCCTAAACCCCCGCATTCTTGGTAAACCAGGAGTTGGTAAAACAACCCTTGCTTATGCTGCTGGAAGAAGATTAGAAAAAGAGGTATATATGTTTCAATGTACTATGGACACTCGTCCAGAAGATTTATTAATCAGTCCAGTTATAGCTTCTGATAATAAAATAGCTTATGTTGCGAGTTCTTTAGTATCCGCTATGATTAAGGGAGGAGTTTGCTTATTAGATGAAGGAAATAGGATGAGTGAAAAGAGTTGGGCATCATTAGCTCCATTAATGGATAAAAGACGTTATGTTGAGAGTATTATTGCCGGTGTAAGAATTTATGCTCATAAAGACTTCCGACTTTGTGTTACCATGAATGCTGATGCGTCAACATATGAAATTCCCGAATATATCCAGTCGCGACTACAACCTAAAATTTATATAGATTTTCCGAACAAAATTGATGAGTTGAAAATTCTTAAATATAATTTACCCTTTTCTTCAGAGGAAATACTAAAATATTGTGTAGATTTCCTTCAGAATGCTCATATACATGACGAGCCTTATACTGTTAGGGATGGCATTAACATTTTAAGATACTATATTAAGACAAGATTGATGAATAATGAGAAACAAGATGTAATCGAGAAGAAAAGGTTTGAAAATGCGATGATTCAAGTATTAGAAGAAGCTGCTTTAAAATATTTACCTGAAAATTATGAAGAGTTTTTGAAGCAACAAAAAGAATCTATATCATTTAAAATCTTTAAAGATATTGATGATGTTCATAATTATTATGATAAATTGATAAAAAAATCTGATAAAGATTCAAATGAATAAGAATCCTTTCATCAAATTTAGAAATATTTACGTTATTCCAACTTTCCATTCGCGAATAGAGTTTGCGAAATTGGTCCGTACAGCATTATTTAAAGTATTTCCAGATGTAATTGCTGTAGAATTACCAAATAATATACAAGATGAAATCTTTGAAGCTGTAGAGAGGTTACCTTTTTTGTCTTTAATTGGTTATGCGGATACATTAAATCCAAAGTCGTTAAGCTTTATTCCAATAGATCCTGGAGATTCTATAATAGAGGGTATAAGAATTGGTCTTGAACATAATATTCCAATTCAATTTATCGATTTATCAGTTTCTGAATATTTACCTCCCAATTTAAACCTACCAGATGATTATGCTATTAATCAGATTGGACTTTTTAATTTCTATAAACAAATTGCAGAATACTTTAGAAATGAATTTAAAGATAATAAAGATAGACTTCGAGAAAAGGTAAATTTAGTTAATTTTCTTGAAAATCAAGAAAATATAGAACAAAAATATAATTTCATTGAAAAAGACATTCTAAGAGAAAAGTATATGGCAGCTCACCTCTTAAAGCTAATGTCGATATATCATAGGGTTTTACTTATCATCGGAATGGCTCATTGGGAAAATGTGAAATATTATATAGAAAATCCAGAAAAAATAGAAGATATAGATTTAAAGTTAATTCCTCATAAATTCGTGAAAATTTATAATATAAGAGCTCTTGATGCCAGATTCATTTTAAGAGAATTACCATACCATACATACAAATGGCTAAGATTTAGAAATGAGTTTTCAAAAGAAAAATTAGAAAGTATAGAAACTCCTGAAGTACTTTACAATATTTTAAATTCATATACCAAAACAGAGCAAATTAGAAAAATTTTAATCAAGGCTAAATACGAGTACGAGAAGGAATTTAAAGAATTTGTAGATTTACACAGATTAAAAACATTATTTCAATATTCAAGAAATCTTTCCTTAGCAGAACAGAGGCTATTACCTAATTTATTTCAATTATTGATAGCATCGAAAAATATAGTGGATGATGACTATGCTTGGAAAGTATTAGAGAAAGCTACAAAATATCCTTATGATGATGATAGTGATAATTATGAGACTTTGAAGATGACTTTGGAAGGTGGGTATGATCCAAACGGTCGTTATATAAAATTAAGAAGGCATCATCCTTATAGCTATGGAAAAGAAAAAGAAGTACCTTTAAAAGAAAAACCTGAAGAAAAATACCCAGGTGAATGGAGAGATAAATGGGAAGAAGGTAAAGAATATACAGTTTCTTGGCCTCCTGAGGATATTTTAGAAGAAGATTACTTTTCTTTTATAAGAAAAAAAACAATTAAGAATTTAAAAAATCAGAGAATTAAAATAGAAGAATTTAAATCTAGTTTAATGGATGGAATTGCAATTAAGGAAACTATTAGGAATTGGGCTTTTAAGAAGAAGATTTATGTACAAAATATTCAACAAATTCAAGGAAAAATCGATACAATTGTAGTAATATTTGATAAGGATGATGAAGAAGCTGAAAAATATCCATATAAATTAACTTGGTGGGCAGAACATGATAGAGAAAGTGATATGGCTTTCTATTCAACAAATCCTGGAGATTATGTCATCGGGCCAGGAATTACTCATGTTGAAATTGGCGGATTACTATCAATCTATCCAGCAATATTTCTGAGATCACTTTTTGATTCTTATATGGATTATGAGTATAAAGATACTAAAAATAAAGCAGAGCGTTTGCTTAAAGCTGCTATTATTTATTCAAAAGAACGATTTATAGCCTATGTAGCAAAAGATCCACCTCGAAAATATTTCTATTCACTTGCTGGAATTAAAAATCGCGAGCTTGTCTATATTCCAATTGAAACTTTTAGCAAAGACTCACTTAAAACGATCAAACATGTTCATATTCTCGCTGGAAGGGATAAAAGAAAAATTGCACATAATTATATATTTTTAGATAAATGATAAAATAAAAACAGAAAATAGAGTAAAATTTTTTAGATAAGATAGCTTTATTTAGAATATAAAGTGGATGTGGATAGTATGAAGATTAATTCTAAATTCTTAGGTTTTGTACAGAATATGATCAAGATCATATCCACGATTATTATTATCTAAATTCGTCTATTTGTGAAGCGAATTTTATTAATTTTTACTCCACATCCTGCTTCACGAATAACGCATATTAAATTTATGATATAAACTAAAATGAGTTAATTAAATATTTTTTTAACAGTTTTAAGTTAAAGGATTTGATAATTTTTAATTATTTATAATTAAGGTGTTAAGAATTTCTTATAATGAAAAAGAAGAAGAACTTTTGCGGTTTTGGAAAGAAAATGAAATATTTGAAAAAAGTGTGGAGCAAAGACCAAAGGAAAAGTCATATATATTTTATGATGGACCTCCATTTGCTACAGGTTTGCCCCATTATGGTCATATATTAAGTTTTGTAACTAAAGATGTATTTCCAAGATATTGGACATTAAAAGGTCACCGATGTGAAAGAAGATGGGGTTGGGATTGCCATGGTTTACCGATAGAAAGTATTTGTGAAAGAGAACTCAATTTAAAGCAGAAAAATGAAATATATGAAATGGGTATTGCTAAATTCAATGATTTTTGTCGATCAAAAGTACTTTGGTATACAAATGAATGGAAAAAAATTGTTGAACGAATGGGAAAGTGGATTGAGTTTGATAATTCTTATAAAACTATGGATAATACATATATGGAAACTGTGTGGTATATTTTCAAGAAAATATATACCGAAGGGTTAGTATATAGAGGAAAAAAAATATTGTTTTATTGCCCTCGGTGTGAAACACCACTTTCTAATTTTGAGATTTCGATGGATAATAGCTATAAAGACATTACAGAATATGCGATAACAGTAAAATTCAAACTGGAGGGAGAATCGAAAACTTATGCTTTAGCTTGGACCACAACACCCTGGACTTTAATTGGAAATGTAGCTTTAGCTGTAAATGGTGAAGAAAGATATGTAAAGATAAAGTTTGATGATGAGTATTTAATATTGATAAAAGATCAACTAGATATAATTAATAAAGGTTATGAAATCGTTGAAGAATTTAAGGGAAAGGTTCTATTAAATAAGAAATATGAACCTTTATACAAAGTATCTACAGATATGAATAAAAAAAGGCATTTTATAATTGATGGCAGGGATGAAGTATTATCTGATGAAGGAACAGGAATTATACATCTAGCGATATATGGAGAATTTGATTACGAAATGATAAGAAAGTATGAGCTGCCTATAGTTCAACATATTGATGAACATGGTCATCTGGCTATTGGTCCGAGAGATTGGATTGGAATGTGGTTCAAAGATGTAGATAAGGAGATTTTAGAAGACTTAAAAAAACGTAATCTTTTATTTAAAGCAGAAGATTACACTCACCCATATCCTTTTTGTTATAGGTGCGATAAACCCTTAATATATAATGCTTTAGATGCGTGGTTTATAGATATTCAAAGAATAAAACCAAGACTTTTAGAAACTAATGAAAAAATAAATTGGTATCCCAAAGAAATTTCAGAAAGATATCAAAGTATTGTTAATAGCGCTCCTGATTGGTGCATTTCAAGAAATAGATTTTGGGCTACTGCCATGCCTATATGGGAATGTGAAGAATGTGGACAAATTAAAGTAATTGGGTCCATTAAAGAACTACAGGAAAATTCGATTGAAAATGTTTCTGATGATTTAGATCTACACAGGCATATAGTCGATAAAATACATCTAAAATGTTCTAAATGTGGTAAAATTATGAATCGTGTTTCTGAAGTTTTTGATTGTTGGTTGGAATCAGGTTCAATGCCATATGCTGCTAAACATTATCCTTTTAAAAATGTCAATTGGTTTAAATTTAATTTTCCAAGTGATTTTGTTTCTGAGTATATTGGACAAGTTAGAGCATGGTTTTATTATATGCATGTGATATCTATCTTGTTATTTGACGAAATTCCTTTTAAAAATGTTGTGGTAAATGGTAATATACTCGCTGAAGATGGGACAAAGATGTCAAAATCTAAAAGAAATTTCCCAGATCCAAACTTAATGATCGAAAGTTATGGAGCGGACGCTTTAAGAATATATCTTTTATCATCTCAGTTGATGAGGGCACAAGATTTAAATTTTAAAGAAGAAATATTAAGACAAGTTTACCGAAGATTTAACCTACTGTTGATTAATGTCCTAAAATTCTATTCATTGATTGATGTTGAAACTATTTCTATGGATATAGCGCATTCAGGTAATATTTTAGATCAATGGATTATCAGTTCATTGAATAAGCTAATACGGAGCATTACACAATTAATGGATGACTATGATACAGCAGAAGTTAGCAGATTATTTTTCAATTTCATCGAGGATCTCTCTACATGGTATATTAAAAACAGCAGAAGTCGATTTAAAAGTAATAATATAAATGAAAGACTATCTGCAATGAATACACTGTCGTATGTACTAAAAAATTTATCAAAGCTCCTAGCTCCTTTAACTCCATTTATTTCAGAGATAATATATCAAAAATTAAGAGAAAAGGGAATTGTAAATTTAGAATCTGTTCATTTAGAATTTTGGCCTGAATTTAATAAGAAATTGATTGATAAAGAAGTTCTAAAAAACATGAAATTAACTAAGGAAATAGTAAGAAAGTCCTTAGAATTAAGAGATAGTGCTAAAATTCCGATTAGGCAAGTTTTAAATGAAGTTAAATTAATAGGAGTAAACCTTAAAAATGAATATTTGGATATTATAGCAGAAGCTATAAATGTAAGAAAAGTCACCATTGAAAAAAGAGAGGAAGCGGAACTTTTAGTCGAATTAGATACAAATATTACACCATCATTAAGGTTAGAAGGACTTGCTAGAAACTTAATTAGACATTTGAATGCTTATCGAAAACAACTGAATTTATCTAGGAAAAACCGAATTAATTTATATA
>Ga0209427_10004444_pt1 | contig 16208 bp, 14 predicted proteins | sample DeeMarSWOR136_30_FD_187465 | JGI IMG/M metagenome (GOLD analysis project Ga0209427, IMG submission 187465) | Marine sediment microbial communities from White Oak River estuary, North Carolina - WOR-1-36_30 (SPAdes) (version 2) | ecosystem: Environmental > Aquatic > Marine > Intertidal zone >...
GGAGGAGCTCACACTTGAATTTTCATCCATGCAGAGATTCGCCATAAAAGAATGTTTCAACAGGAAATTCCTGGTCATCACCGGAGGCCCTGGGACCGGAAAAACAACCATCATCAAGGCTGTTGTGGATATTTTTCGTAAGTGGGGAAAGAATGTCCTGCTGGCAGCGCCGACAGGAAGAGCCGCCAAAAGGTTGAGCGAGGCCACAGAAAGGGAAGCAAAAACCATTCACCGCATCCTGGAATACAATCCAAAAGCGGGAATCTTCAGGCGCGGCGAAAAATACCCGCTGAGCGGTGATGCTCTGATCGTTGATGAGTTTTCCATGGTGGATCTTCCCCTCATGTTTCATTTGATCAACGCTGTCCCCAACTGGATGCGTCTGATCCTGGTTGGAGATAAGGACCAGCTGCCCTCAGTCGGTCCCGGCAACCTGCTGCGGGACATCATCGATTCGAAGAGGGTAGAGGTTGTCAGGCTGGATGAGATATTCCGCCAGGCAAAAGACAGCCTCATCGTCCAGAACGCGCATCGTGTGAATCACGGCCAGTCGATAGTCAAACCGGAGAAGGGCGACAAGGATGCTGATTTCTACTTCATCAGTCAGAACGATGAGCAGAAGGTGTTCGAGACCATCATGAGTCTCTGCATGAAACGAATCCCTGAAAAATTGAACGTAGAACCGCTCTCCCCCCAGATCCAGGTCATTAGCCCGATGTACAGAGGCCTGGTAGGAGTGGATAACTTGAATAAAGAGCTCCAGCAGAGGCTTAATCCCAGATGGGAGGGCCTGAGATTCGGAAACCGGCTGATTAAAGTCCAGGATAAAGTCATGCAGGCCAGGAACAATTATGACAAGGAGGTGTTCAACGGGGATATCGGTGTCGTGTCTCATATTGACAGAGACCGATATAAAGTCGAGGTGGATTTCTACGGCAGGCCGGTGCTGTATGAAAAGGAAGAGATGGATGACCTGACACTTGCCTATGCGATCTCAGTCCATAAATCCCAAGGGAGCGAGTACCAGTCGGTGGTGATGCCGCTTCTTACCCAGCATTACATCATGCTTCAGAGGAACCTGTTTTACACGGCTCTGACCCGCGCCAAGAAGTTAAGCGTGATCATCGGCTCCTACAAGGCGCTTTACATCGCCATCAAGAACGACAAGCCGGTCAAAAGAAACGGCCTGCTCAAAGAAAAACTGATTACTATTTCCCAAGGCAAGAGCGACTGAAAAGGTTAAATTCTCAATATTTACTTTATAAAAACGATTGAAAATCGGTTGTTATTGTCATTGTGAGTGAAACACGCCAATCTTATATAATCAATTGAATTAAAAACCTCTTTCCGCTATATTTGAATTTACGGAAAAGCTTCTCAAGAGTGCGCCTGTAGCTCAGTAAGGATAGAGCAAGGGATTCCTAATCCCTGTGTCGCCGGTTCGAGTCCGGCCAGGCGCCCCATTCCTCATGTGTTGAATAATAGGGCTTAACGGAACATTCCTAATCTAAGGCCATAATAAATGTTTGTTTTTTCTTTTCGCGATGTGATGAAAATGCCGCATCCAACAGTTAGAAGTGTTTCGATAGTTTTCTGATATTCGAATTCGCCAGAATACCGATAGTACCCTATTTCAGGTTCAATTCGGAAGTTATATAGCGTTTGCTTATAGATATTTCCCTATGCTGACCAAACTACTCTTTTTCGATTAACTCCAGAATATATCTCTTTTTCAGCTTCATTCCAGCAGCACTGAGAATGATTCTGACAGCCTGAACATTCCTTCCTTGTTTTCCGATAATCTTGCCTACATCTTCTGGAGCAACCTTTAATTCAATGATTGAGCTCTGTTCCCCCTCCAGTTGGGAAACCTGCACCTTGTCCGGATTGTCCACTAATGATTTGGCAATCAATTCAACGAGTTTTTTCACTGTGACCTCCCTTTTTTATCTTGTCCTTCCTCTGCCAATGAAAATATAGGTGTGCGATAGGTGATTAATAAATAAAAAAGGGGCGTTCCCCAAGATGCCACCCAGTAAGGGAGCAGGTCATAGAACGTCCCTTGTATCCTTCGCATTCCTTGTTTAAGCTATGCTTCTCCTTTTTCTTTTTTCTCTATTTCTTCTCTCTCTTTTCCTCTCTCTTTTCTTTCTTTCCTTTCTCTCATATTGTTTCATTCAGCGCTCCTTTCCGGAATCTGACAGTTGACCCGACTTCTTCCACCCCACTTGGGATACCTTTGCTTATCAAGATAGGTGAGTAATCGAAAAGCCTGATATCAACAAGCAATCATGAAGATAAATGAGGCGTCTTTCAGGCAGAATTTTCCTTATTTTTAAGCTGGAGTGTGATGTGTATTTGCGGATTTGTGGGGACAAGTGGGCAAACCAAGCACTCCTTAAAGATGCTTTAATGCAAAATTTTATTTTGATTTTGAATGTATGTATGAGAGTTATCAGAAGCGTCTTCCACCCCCGGATCCACCTCGGCCAAAACCTCCTCCGCCTCGACGGTCATCACGACGAGGGCGGGCCTCATTGACTCTAAGAGTGCTTCCCTTCAAATCTTTGCCATCAAGCCCGGAGATCGCGGCCTGGGCTTCGGAATTGTTGGACATCTCCACAAATCCGAATCCTCTGGAATCCCCGGTGAATTTGTCTGTGATGATTTTGGCAGATGTGACCTGCCCGAAGGCTTCGAAAGCCTGTCGCAAATCTTCTTCGGTAGCCTCCCGCGGTAAATTGCCTACATAAATATTCATTCTGACTTCCTTTTAATATTGGATTTTAATAAGGGGGGGCATGTTTTTTTGTTTGTTGAAATCTTCCCACATCCCTCGTGATTCCTGCCTTGTCTTGCAACCGGACAGGTCTCTTCAACTTCAACAAAAATAATACTAGCACATGTAAAGTATAAATTCAATCTAATCATAAAAAAATCAAGCCCACAGTTTTTATCAAAGATGATTTTGGTTTAGAATAGAATGTATAGGTAAAAAGTGAAGGGAAATATCTTTAAGCCTTATTTCTTAATTATTCTCATTTTCCTCTTAGCAATGAAAGGATTTGCGCAGGAGAGAGAATCGTGGCTTAAGCTGGAGCGGAAAGGAAAGGGATACGGCTTTGACCACATTGTTGTCGAGAGGCTTGGGGATAGGAGCATAATGTATCAAATCCAGGAGGTCATAAGGACAGATATCGCCGGATTCAATCCCCAGGAAATCACACAGGATGGGCGCTATGTCGTTGACCTGGATATGCACCCGGTTTCACTGGACCTCTTTATTAAATTTCACTCCAAAAAAATGCACGTCAAAGGGAACTGCATAAATGGAGTCATGTATTTAACGGCAATAGACGATGCAGGCTTTGCGCTCAATCATGAGATCCCGTTCCAGGATGTCTATTTCGAGGTGGTTGTGGGGAATGTGATCTTTAGAAAAAGGAATGAAAATCAGTTCAGGTTAAAAATCTTTAATCCCTTGGAACTCAAAGTCAATGAGTTTCAGGTCGAGGTGAAACCAGCCGAAGGAGACGGAATTGAAGCGACGCTCAAAGAAAGAATAACCATGAAGTACCTGATGGACAGAAGAGGACGGGTTCGACAGATCGAGTTCGTCGAGTTGAACAGCCGTTCCTACCTGACCGACGCGGATGATGCGCGAAATATCGATTACCTCAACACAGATGACGGATTCACCTTGACAGTAAGACCCGAACGAGAATTGCCCAACATCTATAAAATCACTCAAGCCCAAATAAAGGTGAAATGGCAGGAAATTCCCTTTGAGGAATTCAAGCTTGAGGATAACCGGCAAAAGCTCCTGGCAAAATCAAATTCCGGGAAGGACTATGAGGCTGTTCTTGAGGTCTTTCAACCTCCGCTTCCATCCAATAGCATTCCTCTTCCTGTCGGTGATGATAAATTCGCTCTATACCTTGGCGACACTCAATACATCAAGCCGAGCGACCCTTCCATCCAGCAGAAGCTGGCAGATATTCAGAAAGACCAGAAGGATGCTTATTGGCTTGTTCAAAAAATGCTCCTTTGGGTTTACGATAATATCAAAGGCGAGTATATAGTAGAAACGCTGTCAGGTCCTGAAGTTCTCCAGAAAAGAAAGGGGAAATGCTCGGAGTATGCCACGCTCTTTGCTTCTCTTTCCAGGGCAGCGGGGATTCCTACCCGTATCGTCTTTGGCGAGGCGGTCAACGGAAATAGATGGATCGGCCATTTATGGTGTGAGGTCTGGCTGGGTGAATGGATGGCTGTGGATGCAGCGATGGGAACATTTGTGGCAGGGCCATCTCACATTAAGTTTATAGACAGCGCTACAGTCATGGGTACCCAAAAAATTCGCTGGAAGCTGGTGGATAACCTGGGCCTGGAGATCCTTGATTATAGGGAAAAAGAATCTTCTATCGATAAAGACATATAGATGAATAATTGGGGACTGTCCCCAATTAATTTCACTTTCCATCAAATAATCCAGCAAGCCTTTTTAGAGAATCGGATAATCATATCTTTGTATTTAAAACTCAGGGGAATAAATCTTAGGCTGGGTTGTATATAAAATGGAGCTCTATAAAAAATTAGTGTATTTCGAGACAGGACCGAAATCAGCCTTAGTTTCACAAAATCGTCAAGAAAAAATTCAGGAGGGAAAATGAAGAATCTTAGGATTAAAGTTCTCTTTGGAGTAGTAATTGTTTGGACATTATCGATTTTTTTGCCTCAAGCGTGCAAAAAACCACATATCATCCTTCAAGAGGATTTGAACATCGGAGATGATCAAGGCGATGAGAATTTGATATTTGGACGTGTTTCATCTCTCGGTTTTGATTCCCAGGACAATATTTACATTTTGGACTGGAAGACCTGGAGAGTTCAAAAGTTTGATAGCCAAGGAGCTTTCCTCGAAAGCATATCTATTCAAAAAGGACAAGGGCCGCAAGAAATTACTTTTCCAGGGATAATGGCTATAAGTCCTCAGGGAAAGATTTTTCTCTATGACTTCATGGCTTGGAAGGTCTTAATCCTTGACCAGGATGGCCGTTATCTTAATTCTTTCAATCTGGATTTTTACGGAATAGATATTGGAAATACTGGCGACGAGTCTTTAATTGTCATGGGAGATAAGAATAAGAAACTTTTTCATGTTTACGATATTCAGGGGACGCTGATTAGATCCTTTGGCGATCATTTTGAAGTTCCTCAAAATCTTGCCCGGTTCGATTTTCCAACTGTAAAATATCCTCAAGATTTCAAATGCTCGCGGCAGGGAAGAATATACGTTTGTGATCCCCACCGCTATGAAATATCTGTTTACAGGAATGAAGAGCTCGAAGAAATAATTAAAGGTTCCAATGCTGCTTTCCTGCCTGTGTCCGTCAAGAATGGAAGGGATGTCACCCTCACCGGCGTTTCGGTTTTCGAGGTCGGGAATAGAGTTTACTCCTTTATCCATAGTCATGGAGAGGTGCCGAATCAGCTGGATGTCTTCGATAGAAAAAGGCAAATTGCCTCCTTAGATGTTACAGGATATGCCCGGGCAGTGGATTCCCAAGGCCGCCTTTATTTCACTGAAGAGGAGCCTTTCCCTCGAATCATCAGATACGTGGTTAAATAAAAAGGAGAAAAGAAATCAGGCCTGGAATCTTGCTGAAACTATTGCTTTTCAGTCTGTTTTTATTCAATCCGGGCTCGAGTGTTCCACTCCAGGAGGTCAAGACCGAAGTCATTCTGTATGATGACTATTTCGGGCTCGTCCCTCTTCCCGAGAATGCGGTTGAGTTAATAAAGAAATTCTCGTTTTCACCTTTAGAGATGGAACAGCCGGTTGGGATGACCGATGATTCCTCAGGAAATATTTTTATTACTGATGATAAGAGAAAAGCCGTGCTGAAGTTTGATTCTTCAGGGCATTATCTGGGTCAGTTCGGCCAAAGAGGGAAAAGCAAGGAGCGTTTATCCTTGCCTCAGAATATCTTGGTAACAAAGGATTTTATCCTTGTGCGTGACCTTAAGGCGGGGCGCATTCAATATTTTGACTTGGAGGGGAACTTCATAAAAGCCACTCAAGTGAATAAAAATAAAATTCACGATATGGTCATCAACGAGGAGGGAGGGCTCTTTCTGGCTAAAGCATTGAGCGGTGAAGATTCCGCGCTGGTTGACGTTTTCTCTCCCGAAGGAGTATTCCAGTATTCTTTTGGGGAACTATTTTTCGGGCATTTTTCTGTTTATGGAATTCACCCTCTCAACTCCAGAAAAATGGCTATTACCGAAAAGGGTGAGCTGCTTGTCGCTTTCTCCTATTTCCCGGTAGTCCGAAAATATTCACAGAAAGGAGAGCTTCTCGCTGAGCATAAAATTGCCAACGGCATCATGGAGGCCAAGGAAAAACTGAATTTGAAGCTTTTAGGAAGGTCCCGACGCACCAAATTCCACCAAGCTTATGCTCAAGCCATAATTGCGATTAAGGTATTTGAAGGAAGGATGTACCTTTTAGGGAATTATCCTCGACTCGAGATATTAGAAATCAATGAAGCTGGAAAAATAGAGAGAACCTATTGGACAGAATACGATGTTCTCTATAAGCCCAAAGATTTTATCGTCCAGAGAGTCGGTGGCCAGATAAGATTTTATGTATTGCTCACCGAGCCTGATGCTGTGGTCGATGTCTTTATTCAGAAAACTTAGCAGCCTAGAGAAAAAATAAGGAAGACCTCTCGCCCAAGCCAAACGGAAAACCTAACTTTAGAGAGAATTGTTTAACTTTCAAACAAAAATCGATCAAGCCTGAAAATAGTGTTATCTGCGGTGCCGGACATATGCTCATGCGTCCGAAGAAATTGAATGACCACTATGAGAAAGAACGGACTTTTCCCTATCTATCAATACTGGTATAATGAGGCTCGCCAATTCAATGAGAAGGAGGTCAGAATGTGGGAGCTGCGTTTCTTTCTCCAGGGCGATTTAATCGAGAGGATGAAATTCGACAAACCCCAGCATGCCAGAGAGAAAATCGAAGCGACCTATCAAGCAGGATTGCTCGAAATCGACAAAGAGGGTATAACCATATTTTACCCCGTTAGAATGATTCAAAAAATTGAAATGAAACGATTATGAGTGGAAAGGTTTATTTTTTGTATTCTTCCCGCAACTCAGCGACGTAGGCGTTATACGAAGCCTCGTCTATCTCTCCCTTTATTTTCTCGGCCACAGCCGTGATCACCCTGTTTATCGGGATGACTTTATTCGCCTCGTCTTTATAGAGGGCGTCCAGTCCATCGGTCAGCTGACCGTAAGATAGCCCAAAACAATTAAAGACCGATTTGATATAATCAAGGACTTCAGCCGTGATTTCCGCCTTGTTTTTATCGCCCTCTGCCGGATCTTCGAGGACCTCTTTGTAATATTTTATTTCCGTATGGCAGGCTCTGATACCCGCTAAAAAACCCTGGAGAAAGTAGACCTTGTCTAACGCTTCCATCTCAGACCAGAATTTGCCTTCGTATTCATCAAGAGGGTCCTTTTCTTGGGCTGTTAAAAGCCCGACACTGCATATGAAAACTAGACTCATCAAACAAATCGAGATTTTCTTCATTCTCTATCCTCCTTTTTAAATAAAGTAAGAAACGCGCTGTCGTAGAGACAGCGCTCCTCTTTTGAAAATAAGGATGGATTCCGATCTATCACAAAATCGCCTTATCTCCTTCTTTGGCTCCTAGTGTATGGGTGAATTTTTTTCGAGCCAGAGACACAATCTCGTCTATCTGTTTATCGGAGTGGTCGGGATTGAAATGAGAGAGGTAAAGAGTGCGGACATCTGCTGCTCTGGCAATCTTTGTCCCTTCCAGCCAGGTGCTGTGCCCCCAGCCCTTCCTGCCGGATTCGTACTCCTCAGGAGTGAACATGGCGTCGTAGATGAGGATATCGGCTTTCCTGGCGAATGAGACAAGATTCCGGTCTATCCCCTCCTCAGGATGTTCCGTGTCAGTGGCGTAGACGATGGCTTTCCCGTTTTCCTCGATCCTGTAGCTCACACTGCCCTGAGGATGATTGAGAGCACAGTGAGAGATCCCTGCGCTTCCGATAGCGAATTTTTTAGGGGGGATTTTGGTGAATGATTTTTTGGATGGAGTTTCTTTGAGGTCCAGGGGAAAATACCTGCCAGCCATTATGCCGCTCAAATATTTTTCGGTTTCTTCCGGGCTGACCGGGGAGTAAAAGTGAATGGCGGCATTCGAAAAATACAGGGGTGCAAAGAAGGGGAGCCCTGTGATATGGTCCAGATGGAAATGGGTGAGAAGGATATGGATGTCAAGAGGTCTTTCCCCGCCTTGAATTTGCAGCCTTTCTCCCAGCTTTTTTAAGCCGGTCCCGGCATCAATGATAATCCATTGGCTATCAGAATTCATCAGGCAGGAACAGAGCGTGTGGCCTCCATATTTGTTCCTGTCTGTGCCGGAGACCGGCATCGAGCCTCTCACTCCTAAAAATTCCAGTTCCATTTTAAGCGGCCTCTCCGCCTTTTGGTTCGAGGAATGAATCCTCCTTCAAGGGAGAGATTGAATGCAGGCTGTAGTTTCTCAATCCCCAGATGACCTGCTGGAGAGTGACTTTGATGATACCTGTCAAAGGGACTGCAAAGAGCATACCTATGGCGCCGGCTATCTTTCCGCCAATAATCACCACCACGATCACTGTCAGAGGATGCATGTTCACGCTTTTGGAGACGACCAGAGGAGAGACCAGCGAGTTGTCGATGGCCTGGACAAGTATGAACATGACAACGATCCAGATCAAGACTATCCCCAGGTTGGGAGGATTGTTGAGTATGGCTATTATCAAAGCCGGAATTGCTCCGACAACTGGCCCCACGTAGGGGATTAGATTAGCCAGACCAGCCAGCATTCCGATGAAGAAAAAATACTGGATCGGCCATTCAAAGGCTACATTGATCAGAAAAAGACCGATAGTCGATAGAATGCCAACAATCAGAGCATCAATAGCCTGACCTTGAATATATTTTCCCACCTGGTTCTCCACTTTATGGAGGATGTTCAAAGAGAGCTCGAAGTATTTGTTCGGGACCTGGGAGATGATAGCCCGCTTGAAGCGCCGCGAGTCCTTGATCAGGAAAAAGGTGATCACCGGCACGATGACCATGGAGGCGAGGAATGAGCCGACGTTCTTGAAGAACTCCCCGAGGCTGTTCAGCAGGCTCACGCCTATCTCATTCAATTTTGAGGTCACATTCCTGGCCAGTTCGGCATTGTTGAAGTTTTTCTCGAAGAAAGCTTCTATTTTGATGCTTAACTCGTTTATGACGTCGGACTGAAGCTTGGTGGTCAGTGCTTCGACCGTGCGGATGATTCCCGGGATGATCAGGCTAAACGAGAAAGCGATAAGCACCAGGATGATGATCATGACAATTAGAATAGCCCAGCCTCGCCTGACTCTCTTGCTCTCCATGTAGTCGACCAGAGGGCTGAGAAGCACGGAGAGAAGCCAGGCGATGATGAACATGACCAGGACATCTTTTGCGTACGGAAAGAGGATGACTGCGAGAGCGATACAGAGGATGATCAGGAAGACTTTCCAGGAGGTTTTAAGAAGCTGGGAGTAAAGCTCGTAGGTGTACTTATCCATGATGGGTTTTGCTCTTTTTCTCCTGATTTTTCATCAGCAATTCATCTGTGCGGCGAAGCCTTTCACCGATGGTCTTGGCCAGGGCAAAAAGAACCTTTATCCCGAGCTTGGGTTTTCTGTAAAGGAGATCAAGGAAATCAGGGCGGAAGAATCCGATGATACTGCAGTCCTCGAGGGCAAGGGCAGAAGCAGAGCGGGGGGACTCGTCCAGTAAGGCCAGATCCCCAAAAAATGAGCCTTCAGTCAAACGGGCCAGGACATTTTTTTCGCCTTTTCCTTCCTCTGTGGCGATCTCGACTGAGCCCTTGACGACAATGTACATTCCCAGCCCCGGGTCTCCCATCTTGATGATCGGCTCCTTCTTTTTATAGATGCGTCTGTGGACGATTTTTTCGACCTCAGCCAGTTCTTTGGTATTGAGGTCGGAGAATATCGGTACCTGTTTAAGGAGAGTGAGAATGTCGTCCTCTTTCTTTTTCTTCCTGAAAAGGCCGTTTCCCCAGATAGGATTCTCCATGCTTCCTCTCTTTTTTCATCTACAATATCATATGTGTTTTTAAATATTCAAACTTTTTTTGGCCGCTGCGAACCCTCTTTCAACCGTTTCCTGCGGCCGAGTTCCCTTTCTGGTAGAAAGCAAAAAAAGAGAGCAGCCAGCTCCGTTTGAGCTGAAGGTTTCGCGTACTTTTTGTGGCAATGAATATGGTCCGCAGTCTGGACAAGGCAAATGCGGTTCTGATATATTCATTATGAATTTTGACCTTGAGAAGGAAATACAACCATGCCGAGCTTAAACATTCATAGTAGTGATGGACGGGTGTCCACTTTCTTGATCGATAAGGATAAAGAAGAAATCACCATCGGACGCAGTGAAAAAAATGACCTTGTTATCGCCGATGGATCTGTTTCTCGTTATCACGCGAAAATAGTGAAGGCTGAAAAAGGTTACATGATAAATGACCTGGGAAGCTTTAACGGGACAAGGTTGAACGAGAAATCTATACAGACCGCCGCTTTGAGTCATGAAGATGAGATCAGGATCGGGACGGTGAAGCTGAATTTTATCACTGAAAAGCCAAAACCGTCCCCGCTCGACTCAGTTGTCCTGACCGCAGATACAGAGCAGGAAAAAGGGCAGAGCCAGATGATTGAGAAGAGTGCTAAGGATATACCTCAGGAGGATTCGCAGGACCTTCTGATCTCCACCGAAACAGATAAAAGCTTGATAGACAGCAGCCTTATCGTGCCAGCGAAAAAGGGCAAACAGGAAGCCGAGGTCAAAGAAGAGCTGACATCCCTGGAGAGAATGAACAAGGTGCTCTTCGTGCTCTATGAAATCAGCAGGCAGCTCCACACTATCCACGATTTCAACGAGCTTCTCAAAAAAATCATGGACCTTATATTCATGGTCATAGATGCAGATTACGGCTTCGTTATCCTGACCGGGGAAAAAAGAAAGAATGACCTGGCTCCGGTGGTGGTCAAGTACAAAGATGACAAGGTAAAAGCCAAAGGTGAGTTGAGAGCCAGCCGGACCATAATCAACAAGGTTGTTAAAGATAAAGTGGCTATTTTGACATCCAATGCCATGACCGATTCACGATTCAACCAAGCCCAGAGCCTTCTCATGCAGCAGATTCGGTCTGCCATGTGCGTGCCTCTCTGGAAAAAAGACAAGGTTATCGGAGTTATCCAATTGGACAGCGTGGGGGGTGATGATCAGTTCACTGAAGATGACCTTGAACTCCTGAAGGCTATCGGATGTCAGATGGCCATGGTCATCGAACAAGCCAGCCTGAATGAGCAAATTCGTGAGGAAGAGCGGATGCGAAACCGTCTGGAAAGGTTTCATTCTCCGCAGGTCATCGAGATGATCTTGAAGGAAAGTCAGGAGGAAAAAGGGAACATAATGGAATCTAAGGACCTTACGGCTACCATCCTCTTCACGGATATCATCGGCTTCACCAGCATCTCGGAAGAGATGTCTCCCCGCGAGATCAACCTTATGCTGAATCAATTTTTTTCCAGGATGACGGACATTATTTTTAAGTATGACGGCATGATCGATAAATTCATCGGAGATTGTCTGATGGGCGTATTTGGAGCGCCTAAGGAAAGGAAGAAAGACCCGGAAAGGGCTATCCGGGCGGCTCTGGAGATCAGGGAGGAATTGGCCAAGATGATGGAGAGTGGAGAGCTTGAAAAAAAGTTCAATATCCGCATCGGAATAAACACCGGCAAGGTGGTGGCGGGAAACATCGGTTCTCCCAACCGGATGGAGTATACAGTCATCGGAGACCCGGTCAACATTGCTTCAAGGCTGGAATCCATCGCCAGCCCCAATCAAATCCTCATCGGTGATGAAACGTACAGACTTGTTAAGGGAAAATTCAAGATACAGAAGGTCGGGCCTAAAAAAGTCAAGGGGAAAGCAGCGGAAGTCATGGTCTATGAAGTCTTGTGAACAAATAAGCCAGCTTCAAACCCTTCTCGTTTATATCTTGAGAATATTTCATCCTGCATATTCTCAGCCAATCAGAATTTTTCTCTGAAGCAGTGGAATGAATACATCCTTTAGCTATTTTCAATTTTATCTTTTTTTTATCGACTAATTTAATGACCCTGTTTTGCTGGCTGGACAGGGACCCCTTCTTTTTGCCTTTCAAACCTGGCAAATTCAAAACAGCCAGCCTTATTTTTTGGCGGGTTTGCCTCTCCTTATAAAATATTTTTTCAGGAGCAAAAGTTCCTATTTTTAGGCCTGATTTCGACTAAATTAATGTAATAAGCGAATCAAATATAAGTTTAAAAATCTGATACAAAGACCTTAAACGGCATGTTATTGTTACAAAATATGTCATTGATACATAACATGTCATTGCGAGCGAAGCGAAGTAATCTCTTAAAAGAAATGCCTTTATTTCCTGTGAGATTGCCACGCTGCGCTCGCAATGACACTGAGGTGGTGAGATTGCCACGCTGCGCTCGCAATGACAATGAAAAGATCAGTAATCGTTTTAATTTATTTTGCGGGCAATAATAAATCTGCGGGCAATAATAAGTTTGCGAGCAGTAATAAAAAAGGAGGGCCCTGGGAGCGGATCCTCCGTCTTTTCTTGACCCTTCTTTTTGCTGTGAAGGCGCCTGAAAGAGCCCTCCTTTTTAAGGCTTATTTTTTATTCACTTAGATGATGCCTGATAGGCATTGAGAATACAATCGCCTTTAAGGAGGTTTTTTACGATGATTTTTAAATCATCATCGTTCACCCTTTAAGGTGGCATTCAGGACACCTATTGGTGAGGACAGCGGCATGAGATTTTTTCAAATAGATTGAATGATTTATTGAGTTAGGAAGGAAGCGGGAAAATGTGTAAAATAATAAGTGGTAATATTTTTATGAGAGAGGGCAAGCATAATTCGATGAGACCTATTGTGCTGATATTCCTGTTTATATCTGTTGGTGTATTCGTTATGTCTTTGCCATTATTATCCCAGAGGAATAGAGTGACGGTTACAGCTGAAAGGGCCAATATACATGTCGATCCAGATGAAAAAAGCGCAGTGGTTGAAACCGTAGAAAAGGGAACAGTTCTCAATCTTTTCTCATCAGAAAAGATAAAAAATATCTGGTATCGCGTTTATTTTTATTCAATCGGGAAAAAGGCCACTGTAGTCGGTTATATACACATTTCGATGGTCAAAGAGGTGGGCGAAGTCCTGGAGGCCATCGAAAAAGAAATAAAGCCCAAAGAGAAAAAGGAAGAGATCAAAGAGGCTCCAAAGATCAAAGAAATTAAGCCCGAAGTTGTATCCCCTCCGAAGCCTAGAGTGCGTCGGCCTTCAAGGATTAAGACCGGGCCAAAGTCATATCTAGGAGTTATGGCTGGCTACTCTATGCTGCGAGATGTGCATTACAGCGATGAGATGAATTACGGAGGAAATTTCTGCCTGGGCATTTCTAAAAATGTATCCATTGAGTTGAGCGGGCTCAGATTTCAAAATGATGTGGAAAGTTCTGTTGATGGGTTAAGCGAAGGGCAATTATCGGTTATTCCGATCCAGTTGAGCATTCAGCTCAGGCTGCCGGTCACCCGCTATTTTGTTCCCTATATTTTGGGTGGCGGCGGATATTATTTAAATAGCTTCGCCCTTGATGAAGAAATCATTAATGCCTGGGATGCCCTGGGTTTTGACGTCAATGAAAAAATAGAAAACTCAATTGGATATCATGCCGGAGCAGGGTTTGATATCTTCATCACCGGGAAGATTGCGCTGAGTGTGGATGTTAAATACTGCCTGGTCAAAGCCAAAGGGTCCTGGAGCCTTTCAGACCAAATCGGGGGGACTGTTACTTCAGGGGCTATTGAAAATCTCAATCTCAATACAATTATGTTCGGAGCAGGGCTTAAGTTTTGCTTCTGAAGTTTAAAGAGGAAAAAATGAAAAAAGTGTTTAAATTCAATCGTGTTTTTTGGACAGGGTTGGCTTTTTTCTTTGCTTTAATGATCCTTTTGCCTGAGAAGGCCATTTTGCAGGCTGGACGGTCAGGAACTGATCATTCACTCCAGATGAATGCCTATTACAGGATGGGGAATCCCAAGATGGAGTCAGTGCTTTACCAATTGGTGGAGGTTTATAATATCTATGGCCTGGTGGAGGCCCAGAAGTTTGCCGAGCAGCGAGGGATAGATATGCAGGGTGATTGTGTAAGGATTGTCGCGGAATCTCGATCTAGAGTAAGCAGGGTAAAAACAGGAGGAGTGGTCTTAATGCGTGATTTATGGTGGCTGCAGCTCTTTGAACAAGCAGACGATTTTCAGATGAGTCCGTCGTATTTAGTCAGCATGCAGATAAATGCCTATGGCGGGCATGTTGAGACGACTTACAATAATTTAGTCCAGAGCGTGATGCCTTTGTACGCTCTCCAGGATCTGGCTTATTATTCATCAGTAAAGTACTTAAGACTTCCCAAGAAGCCGGTTCCGTTTGTTGTGAGTGAAGGAGTGGAAGTAACAGGTGCGGATCTTTGGCAGAGTGTGACTCCTTATCGGTCGACCGAAAGTGTGAAGGTCTGCATTCTCGACCTGGGTTTTAATGGTTACCCAGCTCTGTTGGGGACAGAGCTGCCTTCTTCGGTGACTGTCCGGTCCTTCAGGTCAGACGGAGATTTGTTTGTGTCAGATCATGGAACGGCCTGTGCGGAGATCGTTTACGACATGGCTCCTGATGCTGAGCTTTTGCTGGTCAATTTTGGCACTGACGTAGAGCATCGCAGTGCGGTGAACTGGATAATCGATCAAAACGTGGACATCATCTCCTGCTCTGTCGGCTGGTTCAATATTGGTGCTGGAAACGGGACAGGTCCGATTTGCGAGGATGTCAAAGATGCTCATGATAACGGTATTATCTGGATCTCTGCCGCCGGGAACAATGCGGAAACCCATTGGGAAACCAGATTTCAGGATCCTGATTTTGATGATTGGTGTAATTTCGAGGATCCCGGCGATCCTGAGTATGAGTATTTTGCATTCAATGTTGTGGCTGGAAATTTGTATTCGGTCTATCTGAATTGGAATGATTGGGGAACTTGGAATGGCTCAAATTATAGCGGTTCACAAGGAAATGATTATGATTTATACCTCTATGATTCGGGATTTTTTGTGCTTGCTCAATCCAATAATGATCAGACAAGCGGTGCGCCTCCCACAGAAGCTGTAAGCTTTACCGCAACCAGCACTGGTGTACAGTATATTCGAGTATTTAAATGGCTGACAACAAGAAATTGTGATTTAGAACTGTTTCTTTACAATATCGCTTCATTGGATCCCCAGTATCAAGAGCCTTCCGGAAGTCTGTCTATCCCCGCAGATTCCTCGTACGCAGTATCCGTTGGAGCGACTTACTGGTCGGATGACTCTTATGAACCGTACAGTTCCCAGGGACCTACGCAAGATGGAAGGACCAAGCCTGATTACAGTGCGCCTGTCGGCGTTTTAAGCTCGACGTATGGCCTGGCTGGATTTTTCGGCACATCTGCGGCTACTCCGCATGTGGCCGGAGCTTTTGCTCTGTTGAAGGGAAAGACACCGTTTACCTTAGATGATGTGAATGAAATTCTTGAGGCAAGAGCTGAGGACTTGGGTTCTGCCGGGAAGGATAATATATTCGGATACGGTAGGCTAAGCCTTGCCCAAGGGTCCGAGAGCGGAGCTCCGATACGGCAAATCCTTACTCTTGGCCAAAAAACAACGGTTTCACAAGGAAAAGGACAGACCTCCCCGGCGAAGAATCCTGTAAAGAAAAAAGACCCGGTTAAAAAGAAGCCTATTATCAAATAGATTCTCGTGTTTATCCCAAATTGACTGAATTAAATGTGATGGGCAGGACTATAAGTCATTGCTGAGATCATAAGTAATTGCCGGGATTATATGTCATTGCGGGCGACTGAAAGAAGCGCGGCAATCACATAAAAAAGTGCTTTTATTTCCTATGGGATTGCCACGCTTCGCTCGCAATGACAGCAGGATGGGATTGCCACGCTTCGCTCGCA
>Ga0209427_10004447_pt1 | contig 16206 bp, 12 predicted proteins | sample DeeMarSWOR136_30_FD_187465 | JGI IMG/M metagenome (GOLD analysis project Ga0209427, IMG submission 187465) | Marine sediment microbial communities from White Oak River estuary, North Carolina - WOR-1-36_30 (SPAdes) (version 2) | ecosystem: Environmental > Aquatic > Marine > Intertidal zone >...
TGCCCTCAGCGCGACGGCGCCGGTGGCCGATGGGGTATTCGATCTCGATCTTGCCGGTCTTGCCGCCGTCCTTGAAGAAGATCTGGATGGCATTGGCAATCGAGCGCTTGTCGGGCTCGTGGTACTCGCGCGAGTAGCGCGTGTCCTCGACCACTTCCATCTTGTGGCGCAGCGTGTCGATGCGCGGGTCGGCGGCGGCCGCGTCCTTGTAGTCGTCGGCGGTGAGATTGCCCTTGATGAGTCCGATCGCCACCATGTACTGAAGGCAGTGGTCGCGGTCGGCGTAATTGTGCAGCGGCCCGGTCTTGCTGATGATGCGGATCGCCGATTCGTGCGTGGTGAGCACGATGCGCTCGATGGCATCCAGCCGGTCCTTCACCTGCGGGTGCAGCTTCACCGCACACTCGACCGCGGTCTGGGAGTGAAACTCGGCCGGGAAGGAGATCTTGAAAAGGATCTGCTCCATCACATAGGAGCCGTAGTCGCGCTGGAACCTGAAGCGCTCGCCCTTGAAGGACACATCGTAGAAACCCCAGCCCTTGGCGGTGAGCGCGGAGGGATAGCCGATCTCGCCATTCATGGTAATGAGCGCCAGGCGAACTGCGCGGCTCGTCGCGTCACCCGCCGCCCAGCTCTTGCGCGGGCCGGTGTTGGGCGCGTGGCGGTAAGTGCGCAGGCTTTGGCCGTCCACCCATACCTGTGAGAGCGTATCGATGATCTGCTGCCTGGTTCCGCCCAGCATGGCGGTCGCGACCGCCGCGGAGGCGAGTTTCACCAGCACCACGTGATCGAGCCCGACACGGTTGAAGCTGTTTTCGAGCGCCATCACGCCCTGGATTTCATGCGCCTTGATCATCCACGTCAGCACATCACGCATGGCGATGGGCTTGCCGCTGCGCGAAAGGTAATCGGCCACGGCGAGGATTGCACCGAGGTTGTCGGAAGGGTGGCCCCACTCGGCCGCGAGCCAGGTGTCGTTGAAATCCAGCCAGCGCACCAGCGCACCGATGTCGAACGCGGCCTTCACCGGGTCGAGCTCGAATTTCGTGCCCGGTACCCGCGCGCCGTTCGCCACCGTCGTCCCCGGCACCAGCGGCCCGAGATGCCGCACGCACTCGGGATATTTCAACGCGAGGAACGCGCAACCGAGGCTATCCATCAGGCAGTAACGCGCCGTCTCGTAGGCCTCCCGGCTGTTCACCTGGTAGCCGAGCACATAGTCGGCGATATCGACCAACTCCTTGTCGGGAGCGGGGCGGACATTGCTGGAGGAGGTATCGTGGGCCATAGACGGTGATTGTCAGCCGGCCAGAGGGGCCGATCAACACCTGTTTCGCGCTGTGCGGGCGATATTCCTTCTCGCGGCCGCTTCAACTAGATTGGTGATCTGTCGACGGGAAAACCCCGGGGGCGATGGAGTTGTGATGAAAGGACTGTCGATCGCTATTGTGACGCTGCTACTGGCGGCTGCCGCGCCAACCCACGCCGAGACCGCGCGGGGGAAGACGACGGGCGGGATCAGCTATTCCATGCCGTCGTGGTTCAAGGCGAGCTTTCTCGATTTCCAGCATGACATCGAAGAGGCGCGCAAGCAGGGCAAGCACGTTCTGGTATTCCTGCACCTCGACGAGTGCCCATACTGTGCGCGGATGCTGAAGGAGAACTTCACCGGCGGCGAAACCCGCGATTTCATCCAGAAGAATTTCGATGTGATTGGCGTCAACATCCGCGGCGTGCTGGAGACGGTGTGGATCGATGGCAAAACCTACACGGAACGGGCGCTCGCCGGGCACCTCAAGGTCGTTGCCACCCCCACGATCGTGTTGGTCGATCTCGACGGCAACAAGGTGCTCCAGCTTACCGGCTACCGCGACCCGCGCGCCCTGCGCCAGGCGCTCGATTTCGTGCAGAGCAAGAGCTATCGCAAACAGTCATTCGCCGATTACCTCACTGCGCAGGCCAAGTCGGCAGTTTACGCGTTTCGTGACCACCCGCAGTTCGTGACCCGGACCGACTTCAAGGATTACACCAGGCCACTCGCTATCCTGTTCGAGGACAGGCAGTGCGCGGAGTGCGCACGCTTTCACGACAAAACGCTGAGCCATCCCGATGTGCTGGTCGAGCTTAAGAAATTCACTGTTGTCCGGTTCGATGCCGAGTCGACCCAGCCGATCGTGGATCTCAATGGCGATGTCACGACGCCGGCGCAGTGGGTGAAAGCGCTGGGCCTGACGTACCGGCCTTCCGTGGTGCTGTTCAACGAAGGCCACCAGATATTTCGCATCGACAACCGCCTCTACCACTTTCACTTCAAGGAAGCGCTGCGCTACGTGAGCGGCGGGTACTACCGGCAATACGACAACATCTCCAGTTACAACGCCGCCCGCCGCGACGAGCTGCTGAAGCAGGGAATCGATATCGATTACGCGGAATAGGGTCGGGCTCGGTCAGGCGTGGCGCCCCTCGCCGAATCCTCTCTGCGAGGGGCGCCACGACAAGTCTGACAGCGTATATAGACTTCCTATTATAGGATACGGGCGTGATGATAAGAGAGTACATACGCGCACATCGACTCCATTTCATGATTGCGCTGCTCGGCGTGTCGGTGCTCGCCGTCGTCGTGCTGTGGAAGATCATCGATGCCGCGCAACCGATGCCGCCGCGCACGGTGACGATGGTTACCGGCTCCGAGGGAGGCGCCTACCATGAGGTCGGTGAGCGGTACCGTGAGGTTCTTGCACGAACAGGAATCGAGCTTCGGATTCTGCGGACTGCAGGCGCTCTGGAGAATCTGAACAAGCTGAACGATCCGGGTTCGGGGGTGAGCGTCGGCATTCTGCAAGGCGGCACCACCACTGAGAGGGCCTCGCCCGCGCTCGTGTCGCTCGGCACGGTCTTCTACGAGCCCTTGTGGTTCTTCTATCGCGGTAGCAACCCGGGCAGGGGAATGGAAGGTCTCCGCGGCCGGCGAATATCGATCGGCGCGGAGGGCAGCGGCACTCGGTTCTTGTCGCTCGAACTGCTCGCGCGAAACGGAATCACTGAGCGCTTCGCCAAGCTGCTTGCGCTCACGCCCAAAGAGGCCGGCAAGAAGCTGCTGAGCGGGGAGATCGATGCGGTGCTCATGGTGAGCTCGTGGGACTCTCCCACAGTTCGGCAGTTGCTCGCTTCGGAGCGCATAGAGGTTGCGAGCTTCCCGCGAGCGGACGCCTACGTGGCGTTGTACCCGTTCCTGAACAAGCTGGTGGTGCCCGCGGGCGTGGGCGATATGGCCAGTAACCGGCCGCCAGCGGATGTGGTACTGCTTGCGCCGAAGGCCAGCCTGGTAGTGCGCAGGGACTTGCATCCGGCCATCCAATACCTGCTGCTGGATGCCGCGGAACAGATCCATTCCGGACCGGGCATCTTCCGCAGGGCTGGACAGTTCCCGGCGGCAGAGTCGACAGACCTTCCGCTGAGCGAGGAAGCGCGTGGCTTCTACCGGTCGGGTCGGCCATTCCTCCAGCGCTATCTTCCGTTCTGGCTGGCGGTGTGGATCGGCAGGCTGCTCGTGCTGCTCATCCCCGTGATCGGCATCCTGTATCCTCTGACGAAGATTGTGCCAGCCTTGTACGGCTGGACAATGCACCATCGGATCTACAAGCTGTACCACGAATTGCGATTGATCGAGCACACGTGGGAAGCCCGAGGTGCCGGGGGCAGCACGGGCGACCTGGCAGCTCAGCTTGACCAGCTGGAGGAAAAGGTGGATCACCTCTGGGTGCCGGTTTCCTCCATGCAGTCAGTGTATTTGTTCAAGGAGCACATCGTCCTTGTGCGCAAACGGATTGAGGGCACGCCGGAATAGGTTCGCGCCACCATGCAGGTGACTCATGAGTGGGTAGGGCAGTCCTGCCCAGCCCGGGCATTGCGGGTTTTGACGTAAACTTCAGGTCAATGACGAAGCATCACAGTGAAGGGCAACACTGCCTTTCTTCAAGCGCGGGTGCATTGGCGCTGAAGCACAGACGGTATTCACCGGTGGGGTACGTCGCTGCATTCGCAGCGACTTGTATGGCGTTCGGCTGCGTCATCGCACTCTGCGCTGGTAGCGCACGGGCGGAAGACGCGCCCCTCGACGCGAATCCGCCTGCGACGGCCGCCGAACCTGCACCGGGCGCAAACGGCAGTGCGACCGGGGAAGAGAATTCCGCACCGGTAAAGCCGGACTCGCCGGCCGAGGCGGAAGCACTCCCGGAGGAGGAAGCAGTCCCGGAGGAGGAAGTGCCGACCCCGGCGGACGCAGGCAAGCTGCCACCGCACGGCACCGTCGACGTGGTCCACGGCGTCCTTTCGCGCGAGGTTCTTACCACCGCCGAGTGGCTCGATTCGTTCTTCGACGATCCCCGGTATAGCGCCGAAGACAACCGCACGCGCGTAAAAGTCGGCCTGGAATACAGCTGGGACCGCGCCGAGAAATCAGATTTCGGCGTTCCCATCTCCGTTCAGCTCAGGCTGCCACGACTCGAGAATAAGGCCCGTGTTGTCTTGCTCGGGTCGCCAGACCAGGATCTGGAGGGCCAGACGCCCCCTAGCGGAACCGCCGCGAGCCGGCTGCCCGGCGCGCAGGAAAACAATTTCACCACCGCGGTGGATTATTATTTCCTGGCGACCGAGCGCCTGAACATCGCTACTCGACTCGGCGTGCGGTTCCGTGAAGGGACGGCGCAAGTGTACGTGCAGCCGCGCTATCGCCAGCTCGTGAAGTTCGATCCGTGGTCTTTGCGATTTGTCCAGGATTTCAAGTGGTGGACCAAATCCGGCTGGGAATCGACGACAACGCTCGACCTCGAGCGTCCGTTGGACAAGAAGTTCTTTTTCCGTAGCACGCTTCAAGGGGCGTGGACGGAACAGGAGAAGGATATTTACTACTACAGCCTGAGTTTCAATCTGCGCCAGATTCTGAGCGCGCGCAGCGTGGTCCAGTACGAATTGGTCAATGGCTTCCAGACCCGTAACGACCCTCTCGATGAAATCCGCGCAACCGTCCGTTATCGTCGGCAGTTCTGGCGCGACTGGATGTTCTACGAGGTCGCGCCGTACGCGAGCTTCCGCCGCGATCAGGATTTCGACTTCACGCCGGGGATCCTGTTGCGGCTCGAGATGTTCTTCGGCAAGTACGAGGGGGTTGGTCCGTAGGGATGGTCCCTCTGGAACGGACCAAAAAAAAGCGGTCCGTTGGGACCAACCGATAATCCCTCCGTCTCGATTCCCCCTTTCTTTTCCGCAGTTCCGTACACACCATGCGGATTCAATAAAGGGATGCTGACCCCTCGATGTTCCTGCTCTTCTAGAGACCTATCAATTCGGCGTGCACGCCCTGGGTCGTCAGCGACTTGAGCAAATTGCCAGAGCTGTTTCTGGCGGGGTCGTATTCAACGATCATCAGGTGCGGCTTTTTGTGATCGTAGTCCGCCGCCATCACACCGGATTCTCCGAGAAGCTTGTCGCGCAGCTCTTCCAGCTTCGCATTACCCAACGTTTCATCGATGTGGATCGTCACATCAGCAAGCTGAATCGCCATGTTTCTCACCTCCTGTGTCTGGTAATGCCTCGTCTCTCCCGAGGACCAACACCGCTCCTCAGTTAAAATATGAACATCTAGTGCGAAATACGCGTTGATATCGATCAATGAAGGAAAGAAATACTGCTTCAGTAGAGAAGAAGAATGCTTTGTCCGAGCGACCACACGCGCTGGAACATTCCCGATCAAGCCTGGCCGCAAGACTCTCGACGAGAGGGATCGAGTGACATTTCTTCAGGTAGCCGGCGATAAGCATGACTTATCAGGCCGTGTGCGGGCAGGCCCGGCGCTCCATTACTCCCGGGCAAAGAGGCCGCGCTTGTCGGGGCAGGGCGGAAGGGCGAAAAGTCTTCCGCTGAACGCCGGCACATCAGGGTTACGTCACTGAAATAGCCAGTACTTATGGAGAGCCGTGGCCTGATCCCGGCTCTTCATCGTCCCATTTGTTCTCGCCCCATTTTCTGCCGAATCGCGCAATGCCACCGGCATGTGCCGCGTACGGGTCTGTGCAAAAATGGGTGCCCATTTTCGCAACTGGCCATTCAAGCCATGAATCTAGACCGCGTCACGTCCGGCAAGGACGTTCCCCACGACATCAACGTCATCATCGAGATTCCTGCGCAGAGCGATCCGGTGAAGTACGAGGTGGACAAGGAAACCGGTGCCATGTTCGTGGACCGCTTCATGAATACTGCCATGCACTACCCGTGTAATTACGGTTACATTCCGCACACCCTTTCGGAAGACGGTGATCCCGTGGATGTGCTGGTGGTAACGCCGGTACCGCTCATCTCCGGTTCAGTGATCCGCTGCCGCCCGATCGGCATGCTCAAGATGACGGACGAGGCCGGCCCGGACGCGAAACTGCTTGCCGTACCGATCGACAAGCTCTGTACCCTTTACCGGCAGGTGCGCAAGCCCGATGACATGCCGCCGCTGCTGATCGCCCAGATTGCGCACTTCTTCGAGCACTACAAGGATCTCGAGCCCAACAAATGGGTGAAACTGGAAGGCTGGCTGGATGGAGATGCTGCCAGGGCCGAAATCCTGGCGGGCGTGGAGCGTTACCAGAACGCCAAGGTCAAACCGCACTTCTGATTAACACCTGCGATCAGACCTGCCGTGATCCAGGCATTGCCCCGTGCAAGTCTGCGCGAGATTGTCTAGTCTGCCCGTTCTCACAGCCCTTTCCTGTCCCCAGGACTAAGGAGCGAACGTGATGAAAGACACGGTACGGTCGGTTCCTGATGCGCTTACCTTGCGTGGCGTCACCACTCGCGCCGTTCGAGTTCCGCTGACATTTGTGCTCGGCACGAGCGCCGCAATCGTCCGATCCGTCCCGCTCCTGCTGGTCGACGTGCTCACGGAGGAGGGAATCGTCGGGCGCTCATACCTTTTCTGCTATACAAGCGCCGGCGCCAAGTCGGTGGCGGCCCACATCGCTGAAGCCATGAAGCTGGTGAAGGGGCAGCCCGCACTGCCGCAGAGCATCTTCCAGACCCTGGTTCGGCGCTTCGCGCTGCTAGGCGTCACTGGCCCGGTGCGCATGGCGCTTTCGGCCCTCGACGTAGCCATTTGGGACGCCGCCGCGATCGCCGTCGGTCGGCCGCTCGCCGAACTGCTCGGGGCCGTGCGACGCCCGATCCCCGCCTATGACAGTCGCGGGCTCGGACTGATGGCGCCTGAGAAACTTGCCGATGAAGCCGAGGCATTGCTTGGAAAGGGAATGAAGGCGTTGAAGCTCCGTCTCGGATATCCGACTCTCTCGGAAGACCTGGGCGCGTTGCGGGCCGTGCGCGGGAGAATCCCGGGCGAAGTACGGGTAATGGTCGACTACAACCAGGCGCTTACGACGGCCGAAGCGATCCGCCGTGGCCTTGCGCTGCAGGAGGAGGGCATCGCCTGGCTGGAGGAACCCATTCGACACGACGACCATCGGGGAAACGCGGAGATCGCGCGCTGCCTGAATGTGCCGCTTCAGATCGGTGAGAACTTCAATGGTCCCGAGGCAATGGCCGATGCGATCGCCATGCGTGCCTGCGACTATGTCATGCCGGATGTGGCTCGTATCGGTGGCGTCACGGGGTGGATGCAGGCGGCCGGAATCGCGGCAGCCAGCGGCATCGAGATGTCATCTCATCTCGTCCCGGAGGTGAGTGTCCATCTGCTCGCAGCGACGCCCACGGCGCACTGGATTGAATATGTGGACTGGGCCGACGCGATTCTCGAGGAATCGTTGCAGCTGACCGACGGCGCCGTCGCCGCCCCGAATCGCCCCGGCCTTGGCATTGCCTGGGACGAAGACAAGTTGCGCCGATTAGACACCGTGTGAAGCACTGACTTGCGGTGCAGAAAGGCCGCAAGGAACTGTCCAGGTTAGACGAGGAGAAGGGAAAAGAAGGGGGCGGGGGCGATCAGCGATGATTCCCTCCGCCCCTTTCTATTAGCAGAGCGAGGCCGTGGCCGGGAACCGCTTGTTACGAATCACGCAAACCAGGCGGCCAGCGCCACGACAAATGAGGCGGCGGCAACAGCTGCGGCAGCACCGGCTACCAAACGTGCCTGCCTGATTGCCGCGTCGTTGGCCTTTGCGGATTCCTCCATGGCCCTGGCGAGTGCCTTGACGGATTCGTTGTTGGTCCTGACGGCCTCCTGCAACTCGGCAATCTGCTGGCTCACAAGCGGATCGGCACTTTCGCTCTTCTTCTTGGTGAATGCCGGCAGCGCCGCCGAAACGATTGGAGCCAGATAAGGCAGGACGACCTTGATGACGGGGAGCCAGGCGGCCATTTGTAATCCTCGACGAGTGAATGTCCGGTCTATTTGTCGATATCAACGGTGCCCGGACAAGGGGTGATCCAGAGTTCGCACCGTATCAAACGGCTATCGTCTCAACGATAATCTGGATCAGATCACACTTTCGGTGAATAGCGAACACCGGCGGGAACTGTAATGTGACCCGAAATCCTGGGGCAACCAGTCGAATCGCCCACGGCGCGGCTCTAGGGTCGGACCAGCCGGTACACCGCCGGCGACGCGAACAGCGCAGTCATGTAGATGAATCCATCGGGACCACGCACATAGCTCGTGATGGCGTCTTCATGCACGAGGTGCGAACCCGGCACACCGTCGGTATCAGTAATATCCCCGTTTCCATCGGCACCGGGGCCGACCCCCACGTAACGGTTGTAGCCGTCATAGAAGTCGCCAAACAGCAGCGCTCCCTCCAGCAGTCCGCCGTACTGCGGACCGTGATAGACAGCGCCGATCATCACGCTTGCCGACCCACTGGCCACCGCCATCGGATCTTCCGCCCGGAAGTCCACGCCCTCCACGCCGCGCCGGTAGGCCACGATTGGGTTGCGATACCCGGGCAGCGCCGATGCGCCGACCGGACCGTCGTGGGTCGGCCAGCCGAAGTTAAGCGTGTTGCGTGTGTAGTCGAAGCTGTTGATCTCTTCATAGTTGCTACCGACATCACCGATGAAGGCAATATTGCCGTCGATTACCAGTCGGAACGGATTGCGCAGTCCCTTCGCGAGGATCTCGGGACAGGCGGTGGCGCTGAGCGCCACATTGCTGCACAGGGCATTGGTGCCCGCGAACATGTTGCCCACGGGAATGCTGTAGCCACCGGTGCCTGCCGTGAGACTGGGCAGAATGCGGATGACCTTGCCCAACAGGCGACCGTCATCCTGGGCGGTGCTCGAGGTCGCGCCGCCATCGCCCACCGAGGCGAGCAGCGACGCGTCAGGGGCGAAGACCAATCCGCCGCCATTATGATTGCTGGCTGCGGGTGAATCGGCCTTGCGGAAATCGATGATCCGCACCACGTCGCCCAGTACCAGGTTGCCAGCGGTGTCGAACGACACGGTCAGGCGCGACACCGAATTGACCGTGTTCGCGACGCTCGTGAAGTAGGCAAACAGGTAATGGTTGTTCGCATAATCGGGATGAAACTCAACGTTGAGCAGGCCCTGCTCGCCCGACGATGAGCCCACAGGCAGGATGCCGGTCAGGTCGATCGAATTGACCGGCGCGCAGCCGCCGTTGAAGTAGTGCACGCGGCCATTCTGCGAGGCCACCACGAACGCGCCGCCGGCGCCGGGGACGAACGCGATGTCGATCGGTGCGAAGTTCGGGATCGAGGCGTCGGTCACGGTCACCCGGCCAAAACCATTGCTGCCGCCCGTGTCGTAGAGAATTCCGCCGCCCTGGCAGGTCGGCACGGGCGGTGGCGGTGTGCCGCCGGATGAGGAATTCTTGCCACACGCGACCAGCATTGCGAACAGCAAACCAGCCAGGCCGGCAGGAACCAGTGAAAGTGGCAGCCGGGAGTTATCGATTGGAATCCAGCGAGCGCTCCTGTTCATGGCGACAACCTCTCTGTTCGCTGTCGGGGTTCAGGTCACAGATCTTACCAATGCTGGCGAGAACTGCGATCGGGCCCGGTTCTCTCTTTGTCCGCGCGCCAGATGCCGGGCGCTGGTCAAGCCGATCACGCCGCCGCCGGGCACGATCACCTTCCTGTTCCGGACTCCGGCGCGAGGCGTTCCATGAGGTAACAGAGGCAGTCCTGGCGAACGATGTGACGGTCGAGGGTGAGCATCGACGGCATCAGCGCGCGTTGCAGACAAAGTGTACCGTCGTGCACTTTGAACAATTCCTGCCAGCGATTGCTGCCGTCGGCCCGCGGCACGTGGAGGGGCGTCGTGCAGGCATTGGACACCGTCGCGAGGCGCGCGCCAACCGCCAGTTCGCGGAAATTGAGGTGATCGATATCCGGATCGAACATGATATCGGCCGGCGAGCCGTCGAAGCTGAAGCGCACGCCCTCCGGGATCTTCACGGTGGCAATCGTGTGGTACAGGTCGATATCGTGCGCGGGTACGGGGTGGTGCGGAAACTCCGACAGGTGCAGCGCGGCTTCGATGAACTCGGCGGCATGGGTGTCGCTACCGGCCGAACCGGGTTTGCCGCACTCGATGGTCACGGCCGGGCACAGCTGCGCGAACGCCAGCGACTGCACGCCGCGCGGCTCAGTGAAGTAAACGACGGTGCGCGAAAACAGCACCGCCAGGTGCAGGAAACGGCGATCGAGCGAGTTGACGCAGGCATAGTGCGGATTGAGGCCGGTGTTGTTGTGTACGTCGATGCTGGCGAAGACATTGCGCTCGCGCATCGTTTCGATGACCGAGGCCATCATCCGCGCCTCCGGAGCTTCGGCCTGGACACCTCCCGGCCACACCCGGTTGTAGTCCGGCTGGTCTTCGAGACGGCGCAGGCCGAGGCGCGCGGCCGATACGTTGCCGATGAACAGCGACAGGGCGCGCGGCAGTTCGGTATCCTTGTGTTTCGTCAGCAGCCGCTGGATGGCGCGCAGCCCCGCGTCCTCGTTGCCGTGCAGCAGGATTGACACGAACAACGGTGCCGGGCGGCGGCCGGGGAGGTGCAGCAGCGTCGGGCCGCCCAGAAGGTCGGCGAGTTCGGCCGGCGTAGCAGTGAGCAATGCCGGCGGGAGCCGGTCTAGTTGGTTCAGCATCACAGGTTCCACTCGTGCACCGGCGCGCCGTTGCGCTGACGTTCCAGGTAGGCAGCGCCAAGTTTCAGGAAGTCGCGCCCGTGTAGCTCGGTCCAGCGGCACTGCCAGGCCGCGCCGGTTTGACCGCTCCTCACGCGGGCCTCCAGCACGTCCAGATAGCGGTCGATGTCGTCCGGATCGATCGCCTGCATGCGCAGGCCGTGGCGCGCCAGCGGCAGCAGTTCATCGAGCAGCAGTTCGCGCACCGGGAGGTCCGTTACCGATCGCCAGGCGATGCGCGACTCCAGGCCGTGGCGGGCGGCAGTATAGAAGTTGTCGCGCGCGGTATCGAACGGGAGTTCCTGCTCCGGCGGCCGCGAGTCGCGCGCCAGAGCGGTGACGAGCCCGGTGTAGAACGCGGCGTTCGCCAGCATATCGAGAATGCTCGGGCCGGCCGGCAGCACGCGATGCTCGATGCGCACGTGCGGCCGGCCGCTGGTGTCGAACCCGACCAGCGGCCGGTTCCAGCGCCAGATGGTGCCGTTGTGCAGGCGCAAGTGCGCGAACGAATCCAGCGGGGCATCGCTCACGATCGGCAGCAGCACAGGGTAGCGATGAAAAATGTCGGTGAAGTATTCATCGACGCCGTCGCGCAGATAGCCGGCGCCGAAGCTCACGCGCCGGTCGACCGGATCCGCCCCGGGCGGCAGGATCGCCACCGCCTGTTCGAACAGCGGGATGCGCGTTTCCTGCCACAGCAGGTGATCGAACAGGAACGGCGAATTCACGCCCAGTGCCAGCACTGGCGCCGAGGCGATCAGCGATGCGTTGTAGAACCGCACCGTCTCGCTGGCTGGCACCTGCAGGTGCACCTGAAAGGAGGTGGCGGCGGCTTCGAGCATCACGTCGGCGTGCTCGATGTGCAGCGATTCGATGCCGGAGATGTCGATCTCGATTGGTCGCCCGCCGCGCCGCTTCAGGATCTGCTGGTTGAGCGCCACGTAACGTCGCAGCACCGAGACATTGGCCATCGTGAGGTCGGATTTGCGGATTGTCGGCAGGATGCCGATTAGCAGCAGCCCACGGTCCATACCGTGCGCGACATCGAGACAGTGCCGCCAGGTGTTATTCAGCTCGGCCTCGAGGCGGGCGAAGGCGCGCTCGCGCACTGGTTGCGGCGTGCCGTTGATCTCGACGTTGAAGCGCGACAGCTCCGGCACCACAAGCGAACTGCCGAGGGCGGCGAGAAATTCGGTGTTGGTGGGCGAGGGGAAACAGTTGCGATCGACCAGCCAGGCCTCAATCTCGAATCCGAGGCAGAAACCCTCGTTTGTTAACCCGCCGCCGCGGGAAAGTTCGCGAAAGCGGCGGGACTCGTCAGCAAGACGCTCCTCGAACCGCGCGAAGTCCTCGTCGTTGAAGTGGATGCGGCTGATTTCCTCTCCCACAGGCGGGCTCCGCAGGCCGACGTGGCCCGGCGATCAAGAGTATTTTCTTGTGCGAATCGAAATTGGGCTTAGATCACGGACTTGGCCAAATACTAGCGAAAACTGTGACCTGACCCCAGTTTTCTGGGAATGGTGGTTTGACCCCCCAACTTCTCTGTTCATTGGGAAAGGGGGCTGACCGTCGGGAAACGGGGTCAGACCACAGATCCTGCGAACGTTGAGGAAAACCGTGATCTGGCCCCAGTCTTCTCTTCCACGCACTCCTCAGCGTGTTTTCCCCAGTCTAGAACTGCAGTTCAGCCGTCACGGCACCATGATCCGATGGCCACAGTCCGAGTCCGGGCGGAGGCGTCCTGTCAGAGACGGTGGCGCCCACGACCCTTGCGCGTTTCACCTTTTCCGGCGCGTCGAGCGAGAAGATCATGTCGATCCGCTCGTACAATGCCGACTGCTGGTTGGACAGGTCCTCGAGCTGGCAACAGGTGTATTCCGGTGCCTTACCCGGGCGCAGCATCCAGGCGTCCGTGTAGCCGGCCGTGACGAACTGCTGGTACGGAGTCGGGAGGCCGGGGATTACCGCCGGATGCTCGGGCGAGGAGTTCATGTCTCCCAGCAGCACAAGCGAGCTGCCCGATGGAGTGGTAGCCGCCAGAAAGTTCCACAGCTCAAATGCCTGAGCGGCCTGATAGTACTCTGACAGCGGGTTGCTCGGATCCGGATACTGCAGTTCCAGATGCGTGTTCACCACCCGATAAGCCTGGCCGTCGACCGTTGCGTCGACTGCCACGAAGCCGCGTTCCACGCTGATGATTCCGTAGGGGGTGCTAGCAGTCACCACCTCCGAGTAATTGCACCCGTTGTCGGACGGTTTGGCGCAAATTCCCGAGTAGTCCACGGGAGATGCGCTCACATCGGCTCGCCGTAGAATGACATCCCGATCAACGACGCTAACCAGTGCCAAGGCCCCATCGATTTCGAAGGGGACGCCGGGGACGATGTACATATTGACGACCGTCGCTGCCACCTCGTACGCGCCGTTCAGGGCGTCAAGCGTATCGTCAAGATGATCGGTGAACGCACCGGCGATCGAGGAGTCGCTGCATGGATCGCCACTGATAGGGATGCATCCAAACTCGTAGACCTCCTGCAGGCCGACCAGCGCCGGTCGCTCCTTCAGGATCTCGGCCGCCAGCGCTTTTGCGCGCGCGGTTGGCGAGCTGGCCGCGATCTTTTGCAGGGCGACGACGACGGCGGCGTTGAATTCACCAGGATCCCCCGCGGCGAGGATCGGGGCGAGATCGGCGCCCAGGTACTGGTTCTGGGTCATCACCTTGATGTCCGCCGCGTTGGCGGATGCCACGCAAAACAACAGAAAAACGAGAAAGCCAAATCGGGGAACATGTGTCTTCATGGCTGGTCTCCTCCTTGAATGAGCGCTTCTACGTCCGGCGGAAGGCTCCTGTCACCGCTCCGCTGGAAGCGAAAGCCGTGCAACGCGCTAATCGCTTTGTCGCGGAGACAGGCGAAATCATGCAGCGGGATCCGGGTCGTGTCGTTGATGGCTGTCAAAAAGGCGTGGCCCCCTTGGCCACTCGGGCGCGTGCAGAAGACGAACGAACAGGAAGCCAAAACAACGCGTTAACGCGTACAGCGAAGAATCAGATCAAGAGACCTGACACGATTCGAGAATCCGGGCCTGAGAGGAGTTGTTTCGAATATTAGAAAGTATTGCTCTCTGATCCCATATTTCTTCGATTGCCTGGAATTGGGGGCAGATCGCAAGTTGGTTCAGCATCACTTCTGCGGCTTCTCGTCGGCATAGGACCAGATGTCCACGTCCTTTCCCTGCTCGCGAAAGTGATCGGCGCGGGCGGAAAGCCAGCGCTGGAAGCTCGGTTGCTCCCGGTAGCCGCCGCTCGAGACGTAGTCGAAGATGCCACGGGTGTGAAAGACCTTGAACATTGCCTCGGAGCGGATGATTTCCTTGCCCTGTTCATTGAACACGACGATGGTGGGCGCGTACTTCACATCCAGTGCCCGGGCCCAGTCGCGCGCGTTAGTCTTCTTGCCGTCGGGCGTCGTTAGTGGGGTCTGCGACCACATGTCGAGTTGCACAGCATGGAAATGCCGGAGGGAATCGCCGATGTCCTTGTCCTGCAGCACTTTCCCGTGCAGGGTGTCGCAGTCCGGGCAGTCCCGCTGTTCGAAGAAGACCGCAATCGGTTTGCCTTTGGCGCCGGCTGCCGGGCGCAGATCGACAGGTCCCTGGCAGAAGAACGCCTCCTGCTGCATGTTGCCCGTCATGGCCCTGGGTTGATTGGCGGCCACATACTCGCGATAGCCGATTTCCTTTTCTTTCTTCTGCGTGACGTAGTCGATGGCGATCTTGAAGCGGTTCGGCGGCAGGTAACCGTTGAGGCGCAGCACCGTCTTGCCCTGCTCATCGAAGAACAGGAGGGTGGGGGTGAATTGCACCTTCATGGCAGCGGCATAGGTCTTTTCCGTGTACGACTTGCCGTCGAGACCGGTTACCTCGCGGTCGCCCCACATATTGATATGGATGACATTCAGGTTCTTGCGGATGGCATCCTGGATATCCTTCTGCGCCAGGTTGCGTTCCACCAGGGCGTTGCAATAGGGACAGCCGTTCTGGGTGAACAGCAACATCAGGCGCTTGTTGGACCGGGTGGCCTCGGCGAGATCATCCTTCAGGTCGAGGAAGCTGTGCTCGAACCAATCCGGGTATTCGGTTTGCTTGGCCCCATAAAACTTGCCGTGCGCATCGCTGCCGTGCGCGACCGTACCGAAGAGCAGCATGCCAATCGTTGGCAGGGCAAGAAGGATCGGAAGTGGGTAAATGTGTCGCACGAATGTCTCCCCCGGGGGATCAGGTTCAGATCTATAGAATAGACAAGAAGAAACCGGGTCAGCGAGGAATTGTTACGAAAATTTTGGGAGCATCGTGATTTCGTCCCGATTTCCCAAGAAGAATCTCAGAAGTTCTCCTGTTGGACTTCCTGGTAGACGAAACTGATCACGCGGCCCATTTCGTTGAAGTTGTTCCAGTCCTTGTACTGGGCCATGTCACGAAGAACGTATTCCTTCATCTCGTAATCAAGCAGGCCCTGTTTGAAGTATTTTGTGACCGACGCGTAAAGTTCTTCCAGAAAACGCAGGGAGGCGTCAGGCACTTCGCGGCCGCCACTGCGACCGTGGCCGGGAATGAAGAGGGTGGATGGCCCGTTGAGCATCGTCTTGATGGCCGCGATCGAGCCCTTGAAATTGGCATCCTGTGGAACGTCCGAGTTGGGGACTTGTCTGGCGGTTACCACATCGCCGAAGAACAGCCCCTTGTCGTCGAGGACCTCGATCATGAGGTCAGTGTCCGAGTGCGCGTGGCCGGTGTGGTGGATGCGCAGCGTCACGCCATCGAGGTTCAGTGTTTCCCCGCCCTTGAGCCCGATATTGGGCGCAACCACCTTGGTGCCGCCGACCGCTCCGTTGGTCATGCGGGTAAAGACCCCGATCCAGTACTCGCCCTCGCCGGCGTTGATTCGCTCGATCGCGCGCTGGTGCGCATAGATTGGAACGTTGGGGTAGATTTCGCGGATGCCGTGGTTGCCGAGCCAATGATCACCGTGTACGTGGGTATTGAACACGGCGATGACCGGCTT
>Ga0209427_10004452_pt1 | contig 16199 bp, 20 predicted proteins | sample DeeMarSWOR136_30_FD_187465 | JGI IMG/M metagenome (GOLD analysis project Ga0209427, IMG submission 187465) | Marine sediment microbial communities from White Oak River estuary, North Carolina - WOR-1-36_30 (SPAdes) (version 2) | ecosystem: Environmental > Aquatic > Marine > Intertidal zone >...
ACCATACTGGCAGACCTCATCAAGTCTTGTGACATTGTAAGTTATGCCAGTGCAGCCTATCCCTAAAAAATTTGTGTACGAGCTTACTTCATTGATGAGCATTTTGATTTCAGTTAGGTTTTCGTAAGCCACATCCACACCGAAGAACACTTCCGGAGGTTGATTCTGCGTTTGAGCACGCACGGGAAAACTGGAGTTTAGAAGAGCTTGAACGGTGAGAAGAGAAATAAAAAACCCAACCAAATATTTGGTGCTCATTGTCACATAAATCTAGCCAATACCTTCGAAATAAAATTTTCTTAAAATCGACAAAAACGCAATTTTTGCTGAGGATGTACTAAGTTGTTTAACAAAAACAACATGTCAATATGAGCACGTGTCACTTTCATCGATATGGCTTTTGCGGAGTGAAGCTTTGTTTTCACTTTGTGACGTTTTTATATATTTGTTGAAAAGGTAATTACATATATTTATTGGTTAGTAGATATTTCATGTAGGTTGTGATGTTTTTTGGTACACGTGAAATTGCCGAAAATGAGCAAAGCCGAAATTAACCAGCTGTTAAGTGAGCAGTTTCTATGCCGCATTGCTTTCGGGGGCAAGCGTGCTCCCTATATGGCTCCGTTTCAGTACATTTTCATCGATGGGATGCTCTATTTTCACTTCACGGATTACGGCAAGAAAATTGGTCTACTTGAAGAAGGCAACCCAGTTTGTGTGGAAATAGAACGGTACACGCCTAACCTCGGCGACTACGGCTTTGTTGTGCTGATTGGCAAGTTGCAGGTCGTCACGGACCCTCAAGAGAAAGCTAAAGCCATAGCGCGGATGGTTGAAGATGCTGAGGCGAAAGGTTTGTCTACGAATTTTCTTCCTGCTCATGGGCTTCCAAAAGACTCCAACTGGTCTGCTTTGAAAGCGGAGCAAATCATTCTCATTGTTAAACTTGTTGATGTTACTGAAATTGTTGGACTCAAGTCGCCCTGACCGCTGGAGTCGTTTTGGAAATTGCCCGTTATTCCTGAGGAACGCGTAAAACGCCTCAACGCTTCTGAAGTTAAAAACAGAAAGTTTGTTCTTTATTGGATGCAGTCTTCGCAGAGAACAGAATGTAACATGGCGCTTGAGTACGCGGTTTCTTGGGCTGACAAACTGGACAAGCCGCTTGTTGTGTTCTTTGGTTTAGCTCGCGGTTTTCCCGCGGCGAATTTGCGGCATTACACTTTCATGCTCGAGGGTCTCCGCGATGTGGAAGCACAGCTTGAAGCAATCGGCTTGAAATTGGCAGTTCGAGACGAATCTCCAGAGTTAGGCGTGGTTGATCTATCAAAAGGCGCTTGCATAACCGTGGTGGACAAGGGCTACCTGAAAACGCTGAGGCAGTGGTACAGCTTCTCGGCGGCGAACCTGAGTTGCCCTCTGGTTCAGGTTGAAGACAACGTGGTGGTTCCAGTTGAAGAAGCCTCCATTAAGGAGGAGTATTCTGCGGCTACCCTGAGACCAAAAATCCAGAAGAGACGCGCAAGCTTCTTACCTGTGCCCAAACAGCATGAGCCGAAGAAGAGTTCGCTTGACTTAAAGTGTGCTTCTATCGCTTTGGTAGATGTTGACGCTGCTTTTTCAGCCTTAGGCGTTGACAAATCAGTCAGTAAGGCAAAAGGCTTTCACGGTGGAAGCCGCGAAGCCGCAAAACGCCTCAAAGACTTCTTGAAAAACAAGTTATCAGCTTATCCTAAGCGGAGAAACGATCCGACTGTTGACTTCACTTCTAACTTGAGTACTTACTTGCATTTTGGACAAATCTCCCCCATAAAGATTGCTTTGAAAGTCTTGGCGGCGGATGCACCTGATGAAGCGAAAGAAGTTTACCTTGAGGAACTCATTGTTAGGCACGAATTAGCCGTGAACTACGTTTACTTTAACGCGAACTACGATTCATTTGAAGGATTGCCGAACTGGTCTAAACTCACTTTGAACAAGCACAAAGCGGATTTGCGGGAATACTTGTACATGGTTGAAGAGTTAGAACGCGCAGAGACTCATGACCCTTACTGGAACGCAGCGCAAAACCAGATGCGCCTAACAGGTAAAATGCACAGTTACATGAGGATGTACTGGGGCAAGAAAATTCTGGAGTGGACAAAAACACCACAAGACGCGTTCAAAACCGCCTTGTATCTTAACGACAAGTATGAGCTTGACGGCAGAGACCCCAACGGCTTCACAGGCGTCGCATGGTGCTTCGGAAAACACGACCGCCCATGGAAAGAACGCTCCGTGTTCGGCACCGTCAGGTTCATGAACGCCAACGGTCTAAAAAGAAAATTTGACGTTGAAAAATACGTGCAACAAGTCAAACATCTGTAACTTAATGGTTATTTCCAGTAATTTTTTTCTCTGTCCTGCGCTGTTACGTCGATTTCCATGAGTGTTTCGGGGTACGGTTCAAAGAACGTCTGTTGCATCAGGTATTCCTCGTTGAACCTGATTATCCACGCCTTCAGCACGTTGAGGGGGGCGCTTAAAGGAAGTTTGCCTGCCCTATACTTTGCCACAGCATCAAGGAATAATACTTTTGTCATTTTTTGACAGTTTGTTTGTGAAGTAGCCAGCTGCTTTGGTGAGCACGTTCTCGTTTGCGCCTCGCCACGGCGGTCGTTGTAGTGCTTTCCACAGGTGACTCTGATACTCCTCGATTGTCTCTTGAAGTGGTCTGCCTTTTGGTTGCGCCGCGATTTTGCCCATGGCGCGCAGTTCTGTTTGGCTGTAAGCAGTGAACAACAGCTTGTTGCGTGCCTGAAAATCAACCAGCCTGTTTATTCTGCCAGAGTTTTTGACCGACCTGAAATCCGCTAGAGTGTAAAGCTTCGTCAGAAAATGCTCTTTGATCCGCGAATTCAACAGGCGATGTTCATCTTCAACCGCCAAATGCCCAACCCTGTCAACCACGGCGCCTCCGAAGAATCCAGGACCCTTTCCCATCGGCGAGACATTTTCGGTGGTAGAATAGATTCTCGCGTCTTTCATGGCGCTGCTCGGCGACTTGCTCTTCAATATGAAACCGTCAACCTCTGGCAGAGCATCCAGAAACTTTTTTGAGAACCGTTTCATTCTATCCGTTAAATCCAACCCTGTTGCTGGCTGAATCAACCTAAAAGCGTCGCCTACCTTGACTATTCTAACAGTTTCTCTGGGCACGCCAAGACCAACCTCGACTTCAGGGCACACGGGAATAAACTGCACAAGCGGTTTCATGCTTTTCACCAAGTCGCTTGTCATCATCTGCCCGTTGTGACGGACAGGCTTAAACTCAATACATTTACTTATAACCACCAGCGGTTTAGTGAAGTCTCGCATAAACTCGTCTCACGATCTTTAACAGAACAATCATCCTATCTTGCGTGTAAGACGGAAAAAACAGTTTCGCTTCAAAGCTAATTTTTGTTTTGTCATAACTTGAGTTTCTTGAAGTAAACTAGCAAGCCTATACCAATTGAAGGCAATGCTACCATGGCACCTACAACTAAGGTTGTTGGGAAAGACTCTGGTTTTGGTGTTGGTTCCGGCGAAGGCGTAGATTCTGGTGACGGAGAGGAAATTTCTGGTTGTAATACGCTGAAGTAAACTGTTTGAGAAAAAAACCCCTTCACAGTCCAAACGACAACTGTTAATTCATGTTCGCCAATTGACAACCTTGCTAAAGTTACGTTTTCAGAAATGTAGCCTGCTCCCATTCCGTCTAGAATGTAATCAGCCATCGTGATGCCTTCAATATGCCTTAGTTCTTCAGTGCAAACAAAAGTCAGAGGAACTTCAGTTGTGAAGTAGGTTGCGTTTTGAGGAGACAACACCAAAAGAGGGCTCTTGAAGTCCGTATCAATCATAAACTCCACTGACGCTGACATTTCCCCACCATGAGTATTCTGCGAATAAACCTTCAGCGTGTGATTGCCTTCAGTTAAACTCTCCAAAACTGATGATGCACGAAATTCATAACCCCCCAAATCGGGTACCTTTTCCAAATCGGTCAGGGTTAAATTCGGGTTTTTATCAACGCAGTAGAGAAAGCAGACAATCTCTGGAGAATCTTCATGAACTCTAGCTGCAACGTTGAGCGGAATAGAAGTGTTCGTGTAGACCAGCCAATCACATGGAGACTCAATCCAGACATCAGGTCCTACGAAGAAATTTGCCTTTGCCCCCTCCTCAGTCTGCATTCCAGCCATCATTGAAGCTAACATTGCCAAGATGACTGCGATTGCTAACACTGTCTTCTTCACAACAGCACCAAAAATAGTTGACTATTTCGAGCTAAAAGACGTTTTTGTCAAGGTTTCTTGACTAAGCAGGCTTTTTTCTTTGTCAAGGTTTCTTGACAAAAGCCTCATGCTCATGGTTACCTATATCTGTAGAATATGAGTTAAAGCATAATACCTATTCTTCCATCCTTAACACTGCTGTTTAAAACTGATTTTTCTTTAAATAGTTACTATGTAAGGGAGTATATTTTTTCAGAGCGTTTAAGTGCTCAATAGTTTTAGCAGTATGGCTTTGGCTGAGTACAGCCTGTTTTCGGCTTGCTCGTAAATCACCGACTTTTGACTCTCAATTATGTCTGAGCTGATTTCGTAGCCTCTGTGAATTGGCATGTCGTGCATGATGTACGCTTTACAGTCTTTCAGCAGTTCCCTGTTGATTTGGTAGGGCATCATCTGTTTTAGCCGCTTCTCTTTTTCAGCCGCAAACTTCGGGTCAGTGAAAAATTCCATGTCAATCCACGTGTCCGTGTAAACAAAATCTGCATCCGCAACTGCCTCTTTCGCGTCTAAGGCGGTCTTCCACAAGCCAGTCTTCTTCGCCGCCTGCATCAGTGCTTCATCCCGAGCTTGCTCGTTGATAACTGGAGTCACTGTGGTAAGCTCTACGCCCGTTTTGGTACAGCCCTCAATAAGCGAGTTACACACATTATTGTGGATGCCTATGAACGTGAGTTTCACACCTTCCAGCTTGCCCTTCCGCTCTTTAATCGTCATCAAATCAGCAATGGCTTGGCTTGGATGATATTTCTCGTCACAGCCATTAATCACCGGGACACGCGAAGCTTCCGCCATCCTTTTCAACTCAGTGTTCCTAAGCAACCGCGCCATAATACCGTCAACATTCCGTGATAGATACTGCGTCTCATCATAAATGTCCGCCAACGTGAAGTTCGTCGTTCTCCAATCAATATGCAACGCGTGACCGCCAAGCTGCGCCATTGCCACCTCAAACGCCACTCTGGTTCTCGTGCTGGTCTTCTGGAAAATCAACGCCAACGACTTAGCGTCTAACGTTTTCCGATACTTCTCCGCATTACGCTTAACTTCGATGCCCACTTCAACGAAGGCGTTAAGCTGCTCAGCGGATAGCTCATTGAAATTAATCAGGTGCATTTTTCGTTATTCTCTCCCACATGAAAGGGTGAACCTTGTTTAACGATTATAAGCTTTATGGAAACCTTTTTCTCGCGAACCCCCTCTTTTAATCAGAAGGCTTAAACAATGATTCTGCTTGTTGCTTCACAAAAAGACCCTGCAAGCTTAAACATCGCCAAACAAGTTCTGAAACGCTATCCTTTCAAAGTTACAGGTGAGACTTTTCAGGAAAACCCCACTTTTTCAGCCAACCTTAAAGAAAAAAAAGTCACCCTCACCATACTCAACGAAGAAACCATAAACGCCCAACACCTAACCGAAAACTTCCCTAAATCAAGCCTAATCGTCTTCATTTCACGGCACAGCAGCACAAGTGGCAAACCCACACTTTCTGTTCACACACCAGGCAATTTAGGTCCAGCGGAACTCGGAGGATTACCAAGGCAAGTCTCCATTTCACCCGCCACCGCAATGCGAGACGCACTGAAAGCGCTTGCGTACTTCAAAGAAGGCATGCAACTGGCGTACGAAGTGTCTTACGAATGCACCCATCACGGACCATCACTGAACACGCCAACCATGTTTGTAGAACTAGGCAGCTCACCCAAGCAATGGCACGATTCAAAGGCTGCAGAAGCCGTCGCACACGCCGCCATGTCGGCGATAGGTAAATTCGGGGTTTCCGAGAACACAGCGGTTCTCGGCATAGGCGGAACACACTACAATCAGCGATTCACTCGCATAGCTCTAGAAGGCGAAGCGGTTTTCGGACACATGATTCCCAAGTACGCTGTTCCGAGTGTCGACGCTAAAATGATTCTTCAATGCGTAGACAAGACTTTGGAAAAAGTTGAATGTACTTTACTTGATTGGAAGGGCATAAAGAGTGCCGACAAGCCGCAACTGCTAAAGGCGCTAAAAGAAGCCGGGCTTCCATACAAGAAGATTTGAGAACTGAATATCGTGCATATCGTGTAGTAAGTAAAAACCGTATAGAAGATTGTTATAGAAGAATAAATCACACAATATTTATGCATGAGTTCTATCAATTACAACTAAGGGAGAAGGAGACTCCAAAATGAAAAAGAAAAACGTTCTGTTACTGTTTCTTCTAATAGCAAGTGCAGTACTTTTGCCTTTACTGGCAATTCGAGCCCAAGGAGATGTAAACGCTGGTCCAGACCAACAAGTTTACACGAACCAAACCACCATATTCAACGGAACAACCACAGAAAATGTTACCTCTATAACCCAAGTCACTTGGGACTTCGGCGACAACACCACAGCGGTAAACGGCACTAGTCCAGATCTGCTTAACTCAACCCATGTTTACACAACAGCAGGAGTCTACAACGCCACCCTCACCGTAAAGTTCGACTCAACACTAAACAAAACCGAGACCGACACCGCTATAATAACCGTGACTGAAAACACGCCGCCCATAGCCGATGCGGGACCTGACCAGACCGTTAAGCAAACAAGTCTGCAAGGTGCAATGGTCACTTTGAACGGTACAGGCTCCAGCGACGCCGATAACGACACGCTAACTTACTACTGGAACTGGACAGGCGGCTCTGCAACGGGCGCAACTCCAGCCGCGCTCTTCCCAGTAGGAAACACCACAGTCACTCTCACTGTAGCAGATATTCAATATAACGCTACGGACACCGTCAATATCATAGTTCAGGTTGCGCCAGTCGTTGACGCCGGTCCAGACGTAACTGTGGAGCAGGAATCCCACGAGGGAACAGAGGTAATCCTCAACGGCACAGCCACGAGTACTGTTTCAACACGATTTAACTTCACGTGGAGCGAGAATGGCATGGTGCTGAAAGCGGAAGCAAACGCAACAAGCACAACTCTCACTTACACGTTCAACCTCGGCACACATACAGTAACTTTAGAGGCGACTGACGAGGCAGGCAATATTGGCAGCGACGCTGTCACGGTATCAGTTATAGATACAATACCGCCCACAGTCAATGCTGGACCAGACATGACACTTGAACAGGAATCTCATGCTGGAACACAAGTCATCCTTAACGGCACCGCTACTGACATCTGCTCAGAAAGATTCAACTTTACTTGGAGTGAGAACGGGATAGTACTCGCCAACATGGCAAACGCAACAGACGCGCCATTGACGTATACATTCAACTTGGGTACTCATATTGTCACGCTTAACGCAACTGACATGGCAGGAAACACTGGCAGCGACAACGTCACAATCACAATCATAGACACCACGCCTCCAGAGATAACGGTGTCAGTTATCCCCGATTCTCTATGGCCGCCAAACCACAAGTACGTTCAAGTGGAAGCTACCGTCTCAGTCCAAGATATATGCGATCCTTCACCAACAATCACTCTTGTCTCCATTACGAGCAATGAGCCTGATAACGGAAAAGGCGATGGGAATACAGTTAACGATATAGTAATATTGGATAATTACACTTTCGAATTTAGAGCAGAAAGATCAGGTAACGGCGTAGGACGTGTTTATACAATAACGTATCAAGCTACAGACGCTTCTGGAAACTCTGCACAAGCATCTGCAACCGTAACAGTAAACCACAATCCATAATTCATTCCCTTTTTTCTACACGTTGGCTACTGAAAAAGGAATTGAGTATAAAACTAGAATTATTCTATAGAATATTGCTCTAGGATAATAAGCGCGCACTCTATTGTGGATAATTTGAAAACTTGTGAAAAAAGGAAAAAAGGGAAGGAAATTTACCTCTTTTGTTAGCTAGCTTCTTTTTGATTCCATATAGTCAGTGAACAGAAGTACTCCTTGAATTATGAAGTACAATCCAACTATCCACTGTAGCAATTCTGGAAGCACAATTACGAGCAACCCAAAGATTATAGCTATTAATGCCAGCACTGGTTTAGACACTGTAACTCCAATCTTCTTGAGTCCTTTCTCCACTGTTTCAGTCATGTTTTATCCTCCCGTAAATTCTTTTTCTCAAGTATTCAAATAAATAATCTTTGGTGGTTATGCGAACTAGAGAAAGCCAGCTATCAATAGCTTTTCATAAAAAAGATATACGATTTGCTTGATCAGGCTTGTTTCTGCATAATGTAGAAAACGTAGCCATAGTAGTCTGAGTACCTGCCGAACACATCAATCTCTAATTCTTCAGCAGCCAGATAGTCCAACGCTTCTTTATCTCATCTTTGTACTTCAACTTCATCGAGGGGATTTTTGCCTCAATCGGCGTGTAGTAGCTGTCCCACCAGCTTTCTTCAGGCAACACAAAATAGTTGATTACCCGATACCCTGCTTTCTTAATTACCGCAAGGTTTTCGTTTATAGTCTTAATTCCAGGATAACTTTCCACGAATTTTCCAACCTCTTCTGGAGGATCAGGTTTCAGCCAACAAAATTCTGAGACAACAAGATACCCTTGACCCGTCAACAGTCTTCTCCACTCTTGGATGCCTTTTTCAAATCCAATAACGAAAATTGCGCCTTCACACCAAATCAAATCGAAGCTGTCCTTTTCATAATCCAACGCAGTCATGTCACCGTTAACTGCAATGATTTTTTCGCCAACGCCTTCTTCCTCGGCTCTTTTCTTCATTTGCTCCAGAAATGGCTGATGATTATCCACCGCACGTATTTTTCCATTTGAAAGTTTAGCCAACGTTACCGTTTGCACGCCTAGACCGCAAGCTATGTCCAGTATATTCGGTTTTTCTGGGAGTTCATCAAGCATTAAATATGCTTTTTTGGTGGGTTTGTTGTCACCTGGGCTCTCTCTTGGAAGACCGCTGTTCACTTCGAAAAACACGTTGATTATTTATTTGTTCTCCATGAAGTTTGCATTAAGTCTAAGTGTTCTTTGATGTTCATAAAACGTTCCCTTCAGTATGGGTTGGCATCTGTTTGGAGAAAAGTTAATAGTCATGGCGCAGTTACCTTTTAAACCATAAAAATCACAGTAACGTTTATTATTCCTAAGCGGAATCATGAGTGTCGGTAAATATGGGCATTAGATCATGGCTATCTCAGGCAGCAAGAATGTTGAAATTGGCGGTGAAGCCGAGAAGGACCGAGCTTTGGCTATCTATAAAAATTAGCTTGCTTGGTATAGGCGCCATTGGATTAGTCGGTTTTGTGATTAAACTTTTATCTCTTGCAGCAGGTGGCGCCACAGCAGTAACTTCTTAGAAGGAAGACTTTTATGGAGAAGAAAGAAGAGGAGCAGTTTTCGGCGAAGATTTTTGTTGTCAAAACGACAACTGGGCAAGAACGTAACGTAGCACGGCTTATCACTGCGAAAGTTGAAATGAACCATATTCCGATAACGGCTATACTTGTTCCTGAGACTTTGAAAGGGTACGTTTTCATGGAGGCTGATGGTCCGCATTTTGTGGAAGAAGCCATAGCTGGGGTAAGGCATGTACGGTCTCGAATTCCTGGTTTGGTTAGTTTTTCCGAAATTGAACGCTACATAATCAGGAAACCAGTTATAGAAGACCTGAACGATGATGACGTTGTGGAGATTACTGGTGGACCGTTTAAGGGCATGCGCGCGAAGATTACACGCATTGATAAATCTAAAGGCGAGGTCACGCTTGAGCTGTTGGAAGCGACGTTTACCTTGCCGATTACAGTTCACTCGGACTACGTTAAGTTGGTTGAAAAAGCAAAAACAATTGGTGAAGCATAAATGGCTGAGAAAAAAGTTGTAGATTTGCTCGTAAACGGAGGTCAAGCAACCGCTGGTCCACCTTTAGGTCCTGCACTCGGACCTTTGGGCATTAACACCATGGCTGTTGTAAACAAAATCAACGAGCTCACGAAGGATTACGCGGGAATGAAGGTTCCTGTGAAAGTGGCTGTTGACGTTGAAGACAAAACTTTCGAAGTTACTGTTGGCACTCCAACTGCTTCAGCGCTAATCGTGAGCGAATTGAAGATTGAAAAAGGTTCAGGAACGCCTAACACAGCAAAAGTTGGCGACCTCACCATGGAACAATTGGTGCGCATAGCCAAGGTGAAGTGTCCACAGCTTTTGGCCCCCACTCTGAAGGGCGCTGCCAAGGAGTTGCTGGGCACATGTGTCAGCATGGGCGTGACGGTTGAGGGCAAAGATCCGCGCGAAGTGCAAAGGGAAATTGATGAAGGTAGCTACGAAGAGCTGTTGGAAAAAGGTGAAGAGTAAGCGAATATTTTTATAATTGGGTTCCAACTCCTCATTGGCATGAGGCTTCAAGATGCCCTTAGACAAGAAGACACTGTTAGACGCTGTTAAAGAGGCAAAAGCGAAATCTGGAGAAAGAAAATTCAACCAATCAATAGAGCTAATTCTAGACATAAAAGAGATTGACATGAAATCTCCAGAAGGACGAATCCAACAAGTTATTGAGCTTCCTCACGCCACAGGAAAACCGAACAAGATTTGCGTGATTGCCTCTGGCGAATTAGCGTTGAATGCTAGAAAAGCAAAAGTTGACAAGGTTATGGAGAAAGCCGACCTTGAAGAGTTAGCTGGCAAGAAGAAGGAACTGCGGAAACTAGGGAGCACTCATGACGTGTTCCTTTCTGAAGCACCGTTGATGCCGCTTGTCGGCAGGATTTTAGGTCCAGTTTTGGGTCCAAGGGGAAAACTGCCTGTGCCTGTTCCACCTAACGCAGATATAGCACCCTTGATAGTGAAGCATCAAAAAACGGTTGTTGTGAGGATGCGTAACCAACCAATCATCCAGTGTTTTGTTGGTACAGCGGACATGAATGAGAAAGAGCTAGTAGACAACATTCAAGCTATTCTAAGAGTTTTAGAAGGAAAACTTAAACGAGGTCTGAAAAACGTCAAGTTTGCTTTCATTAAAACATCAATGGGTACGCCTGTAAAAATTAAACCTTAAAAAGAGATGACCACGATGCCATCCCAACAAGTATTGGAAGAAAAAATCGGCGAAGTTGAAGAAATCAAAGAGTTGCTGAAGAAATACAAATCCATAGGCATTGCCAGCCTGCAGAAAGTTCGCGCTCCGCAGCTTCAAGAGTTAAAGAAGAATCTGGCTGGCGAAGTTTACATGAAAGTTTTGAAGAACACGTTGACAAAATTCGCTATTGCAAGCATGGAAAAAGACGACCTTAAAAAACTTGAGGAACATTTGGAGGGCGCAAACCTTTTCCTGTTCACCGATCTTAACCCGTTCAAGTTAGCACTTCTCTTAGAACGCGGCAAAGTTAAAACAACCGCTAAATCAGGCGACATATCCGCTATGGACGTTGTTATTCCAGCAGGAAGCACAGGTCAACCACCTGGTCCAATAATAAGTCAGCTGAACGCAGTTGGTTTGCCTACTAGAATCGAATCTGGAAGCGTTTGGGTAAGCAAAGACACGTTAGTTGTTAGGAAAGGCGAAGTCATTTCGGAAAGGCTGGCAGCTATCTTGTCAAAGCTTGGAATTAAAGCGGTTGAAGCAGGTCTTTCCATGAAAGTAGTTTTGGATGAAGGCTTAATTATAAGTGGAGACTTGCTCAGAATCGATGTTGCAGAAACACGTAGAAGCATCGAAAAAAGCAACGGCGAAGCTTTCGCCCTATCTTTAAGCATAGCTTATCCAACATCCGAAAACATAGTCATGCTGCTGCAAACTGCCCACCAAAAAGCTTTCACGCTTTCACTGAACGCCGCAGTGCCCACGAAAGAAACGATAGCTGACTTAGTCCGAAAGGCACACACAGAAATGCATAGCCTCAACAGAGTAGTAGAGAAAGCACAGCCTAAAGCCTAAATGATGAACCTCTGCAAGTTACTGCATAGATAGTTGTTAATCTAAAAACGTGCTGAGCAGCCTCTTACACGCTTGGGAAAGACTACAGCTCCCTTTTATATAATTCCTTTATATAGTCGCAGAGTTGAGGTCCGCTTGTTATGGTTTTTTTACGGCGTTTACAGTTGTTTTCAATAGGAGTTGGGCGGCTTCTTGAGAAGGCCAGCCTCCGAGACCGCAGTCAGGACCCGTAAACGTCATTTGGTCTCCGTATTTCTCTTTAGCTGAGACGTACCGTTTCTTTATCACTTCTCCGCTTTCGACCAGTTGCTCCGTTATTGGCTTCGTCACGCCTTTATCATGCAGTTCAGCCATGATCGAGTCTATGTCCGTCCTTGAAACACCGACGCGTATCTGCTTGTCCGCATCTTTCAGCATTTTCCGTGAGACACCTTCAATGTTTTTCGGCGACGCAGCGTACTCAAAAGACAAAACATCAATATTTTCTACTTCCAACAAGTCGGGCAACCTTGACGTTGAATGAAGATGTATCTGCCGCACTGCGCCTTTGAAGTCGAAGGCTTCCTCCAGAACATCGCATATCACATCGCTTTCAGCGGCTAAGTATAGAAATCCGAAGCTTGGCTCGTCTATTGACACCACCTCAGTTTTTATGTGCTTGGAGTTCAAGATGGAGTTTTTGGCGAAACGGCGTATGGTCTCCGCAAAACTCTGTAGCACATCACTATAAGGCGTTATTCCTACCTCTCTTAAATACTGCTCCAAAGGTCCAAAAATGGACACGCGCAACGGAATCTTCTTCCCAACCTCTTCGCTGAGGTTTTTCGCTTCTTCGCTGATTAACTGCACTTCTGGCAGAATCGCCTGTTTTTCCTCGACTAAGAAAGAACCTTCAGCCATTGCCGCGTGGATAAGGTCGCTAACTTGTTTGATTCCATCATACTGTTGCGGATAGGTAACCACATCCAGTCCTGAAAGGAGTTTTTTCTTGAACGCATCCACCGTAACCTCGCAGAAGTTCTTCAGTAGAAAATCGTCTTTTCTAACGTCCCTTCCGTCAACTATGGCTTCTCTTGCGAGCTGATATGCCTTGTTGAATGTTTCCCTGTTAATTTCAGGCGGTAACGGGAAACTTCCTATGTCATCAACTAACGTATCCATGACGCTATATTACCTATAGACTTATTTTAAGGCTATAGCTGCATCTTTAACGTCGCCGTAACACTAAAGAACCACAACCGTGTTGGAATAGTAAATTGGAATTCACTATACCAGAGTCTTGTGTGTTCTGCAAAATAGCGCAAAAAGAAGCGCCTGCAAGCACCGTCTATGAGGATGAAAAAGTAATTGTTTTCCTGAGCATACAACCCATAAACGTTGGTCACACGCTCGTTGTTCCAAAGAAGCACTACGAGAACATCTATGAGATTCCCGAGGAAAAAGTAGCTTACCTGTACAAAATCGTGAAGAAAATAGCTCATGCCGTAAAGAAGGCAGTGGACGCTGAAGGAATCAGAATCGTCCAGAATAACGGTGAAGCCGCTGGCCAAGTTATATTTCACTTGCATGTCCACATAATTCCTATGAGAAAAGACCGCCCCTGGGGACATCATCCCGAAACTCGGAATCCAGACTCGCTAAGGGATGATGCAAGAAAAATACGGCAATTTATCTGACCAGCTGGGTTTCAAAACGGTTCACATTAACACAGCAAGAAAGTGCACACATGTTTTTGCTGCTTGTCTACAGGAGAACCTTGCCTGAAATACATCTGGATAGGAACACCTATAAAAGAGGGAAAAACAATTTGCTACACTGCAAAACGCGGGAGAAATATGACCGAAGAACCTAACAAAAATGAAACCCCCACTCCAGAGAAACTTTTAATTGACGAACCAACAAATTTTCCGTTTCACGCAGCTTACGGCGTATACTCGGGGTTGTTTGACAACGCAACAGAAACCGAAGCTAAATTAGATTTAAACAGGAACATTGAAGCGCTTAAAGAAAACAGGATAGACTGTGAAACGTTTTACAGGAACATTGCGCACCACCGAAAAATGTCGCCTAGTCAATATCACGACAGGTTTTCCTTGCAAACACAGAGAAAAAGGGACTGGCGCAAGAAAGCTCAAAGGCAAGATAGAATAAAGAGACATAAGAAATAGGCAAAGTGCACTGATCTATTTGGTGGATCGCGTTCCTCACGCGAGTATTGATTCAACAGTAAGATTAAGTACGATTTCTGCAATGTCACTGGCATACTCTGCAGTTCTGCGAATACTCTCAATTATCAATCGCAGATATGGTGCGTCTTCCACATCTATCTTTTGAGAAGCAACAACAGCTTCTTTCTCCATTGAAATAATTTCTCTTGTTCTTTCAACTATGCTTTCGGCAAGCGCATAATCTTGCCTGAAAAGGGCTTCTATGGCAGTTTCAAACATTGAAACTGCTAAGTTACTCATCTTTTCAAGTTTTCCAATCGTTTCTAGCTCTAACTTATTTTTCATTAACAAAACATTGTCTGCGATGCTGGCGGCGTGATCTGCCGTTCTTTCAACAGACTTGGTTACTAGACGATATCCTAAGCAATCACGAGCACTTTTCAAGCCTATTTCTTTTATTATTCGAGGGTTTTGAATTGCGGTTTTGAGCTGTCTCACTATGTACAGGTTGAATCTGTCTACTTCATTGTCTGTAATCAATACTTCTTCAGCGTGTTGACTGTCAAGTTCTTTTAAGGCAGCTATGGCGTCTCTTTGCATCGAAGCCGTTATTATGCTCATTCGCCTCAGAGCGCTTTGAATAGAAAGTTCTGGATAGCTCAAAAGGACTTGTAATGTTAGTTCTTGTGGAGTGTCAGTAACTATTTCGGTTCCTACAAGCATGTTACGCGAAAAAGTTTTTATCTCATGCCTCTGCCTTGTGGATAACTGCTTTTGGTCTGCACCTTTTATATGGATTATGTTATGGCCTACGAGGTAGGTCGAGACCGTTTTCCTAATTACCAACTCTGGAGAATCATTGTGATTAACTATGATTGAAGCTTCATCACATTCATGCTGTATTGCAGTGTCAGTAGGTATAATTGATAACAAACCGCCCTCTTCTTCGCGGAGTTTTATCACACTTCCCTTTTTAAGTTGGTTTTGTTCTATCCACCGTTTAGGCAACGATATTATGTATGTTGACCCACCAGTAAATTGGAGTTTTCTTGTTTCTTCAGCGACTTTGACCCGTCTCATCTACATACCCGTCTATAATATTCCAAGAATCTATTAATTAATAGCTTATCTATATAGTTTATATACACTAATATGAAAATCGATATAACATCAATGCTCTACTTCTACTTCTTAAAATGCAGAGGAATAAAAATGGAAAGAAAGGACTTATGCGAATTTTCAACAATGATTGCCGTACTCAGCATGATTGTAATATTCATAATTGGGTTTGCTACTGAATCCTATCTTGCTACACCATCGTCTGTATCAACTGGTGACGATATCGTTTGACGGACTCAACGTATATGAACGAAGTGACGTTAGCCCAAATCTCTGTTCTAAAAAAAGTTAATTTAGCTGTACCACTGAGGTTATCGATAGGAACAACGGGGCTAAACAGAGTTGACTACACGCGGGTATAGACGGAGTTTCTTCAACGTTCTAAACAAATTATCATCGAAAAAGGCAGTGAAGTACACTGTTTATGCTTCTGCGGTCGTCGTGTTTTTCATACTTATTTTGCTTCCGCCAGTATTCGGGATTGTGATCAAATGGGGAGAAATACAACAAGTTTTCGACCAGCCCCAACTCATGAGCAGAGCCCTTACTGCTATAGGCAATTCATTCGTGATAGCACTCGCCGTTTCAGCATTGGACCTGGTTGCGGGGATACCGATGGCTTGGCTAATCACTCGTTCAAAATCTAGATGGATGGGATTCCTCGACACGTTGGCGGACATACCCTTTGTGGTTCCAACGGCAGCGCTTGGCTATTCGCTTCTGCTTTTTTGGAATA
>Ga0209427_10004453_pt1 | contig 16198 bp, 14 predicted proteins | sample DeeMarSWOR136_30_FD_187465 | JGI IMG/M metagenome (GOLD analysis project Ga0209427, IMG submission 187465) | Marine sediment microbial communities from White Oak River estuary, North Carolina - WOR-1-36_30 (SPAdes) (version 2) | ecosystem: Environmental > Aquatic > Marine > Intertidal zone >...
AAGACTTTAAGTTTCCAATTTAGTAGGAAATTCATAAGGGCGAATGCATGCCAAGATTGGCGTGAGTTGATGCAACTAGAATAAGAATCTTAGAATTTTAAGGGCGTCCCACTTCACTCAATTCCGGCTTGGGTGCATTCAGCTAATAACCAGAACCATCAAACGTGATGATATGCATATGGAACTGAAAGATCTTGGTTTTAATCAGTGGTTTCAAGAGAAGAAAGAAGTGCCGCAGATACCTGATTGCAGAGTCGCCCGCGTGACTGAAGTCAACAGAGACAGCTACCTCGTCAGAGATGAAAATAGTGAAGTGATCGCTGAGCTTACGGGAAGCCTCATGTTCTCAGCCGAGTCGAGTATGGACTTACCCACTGTAGGGGATTGGGCATTTGTCCAGTACCACGACGATGATACGTTTGCCATTATCCATGGCCTGTTCCCCAGAAAATCGTTTTTGCGTCGTAAAACGTCCGGCAAGAAAATTAGCTATGGCGCCATGAACGCAGCTTTCTTCGTACATCTCCTGATGATGAATGGCTACAGGCAATATCTCCTTAATCTCCTTTTCGCCGAACATTAATATGTGGTGCTTGATGCCCAGGTACTTGGTTACGTCCTTGGCTAGCGGTAGGTCCTGCCCTCCTTCCATGCTCACGGTAAAGCATTCGATATCGGCCTTTATCTCATGTGCCATATATGTTATCAGACCGCTGTCTAACCCGCCGCTCAGGAGTACTCCCCCCACCGCATTATCTTTCATGCGCTTTTCCACTGCTTCCATCAGAAGCTCGCGGACTGCCTTTTTGCCCTGCTCGTAGTTTTTGAACTCAGGAGTTTCTACAGCTTCAGATTTAAATTTCTGAAAGCCCAGTTCCTGCGAATAAATATAGCCGGGTGGGAATTCCTTCACATCATCAGCTATACCTACCAGAGCCTTTGCCTCTGAGGCAAAGCATAGTCTGCCATCACTGTGCCCGTAGTAAAGAGGCTTTATACCGGCCCAATCGCGAGCCAGAATCATCTGCCCCCCGTCTGATATGGCACAGGCAAATTCTCCATCCAGCTTCTTGGCAAATCCGACGCCATACTTATCATACAAGTGGAGCACGGCCTCGGCATCAGACATGCTGCCCTTCTCTGGATTATAGGCACGCCCATCAAGGGTAACGCTTCTCTTGCCATCAGATGCATGGTGCGAGCCTGGCTTTGCATCTCCTCCTACATTCAGCTCAAGGCATCCGATGTTTACACCATGTTCCCGGTTCGTCCAGGTCTCATGCGGGCCTCTATATTTGATCTTGTCAAGCATTTGGGCTAGCTCACCGTTATCAGTCCCTAAAATTCCTGCGATTGCTGCCATAATTGCTCTCCTTTCCTAAAATCAGAATGCTTTTACTGCGCTCCTGGTTTCTAAAAAGCATCGAGCATATTGATGGCATGAAAACCATCAACACAGCAGGCGTCAGCACTTGTTTCCCCGGCACATTAATCCGAAATGGCTGCGCCTCCTATCAATACCTTGACCTTCCCCTGCTACCTCCTCTACTAATTAGCGTACATGCTTTAGGTCACCATCCACAGTACCCCGAACCTGCTCTCTCTCTTCAGCAAAGTCAAACCCGGTCCAAATTCCAATGGAGCCGAGCACCGAGTCCTGGGGATGGAACTGACGGAAGATCTTAAAGTAGTAGGCCGCCTCTCGACTATTGATCACCGCCTGGGGATTCTCCGCCTTGATACGTTCATACTCGTCCTCACTAACCTCACTGTGGGCCAATTTCTCTCCAAGATCCTCACAGCCTGCCCCCTGAGTATATTGAACCTTGTAACGCCAAAGTATCTCGTCAGGGAGATAACCAGTTCCTTCAAAAGCCTTGCGCATAATCCATTTCTCGATCTTGTCTCCGACATATTGAGACTCATGGATTTTCAACTCGGCAGGAATCTTCATGGAGAGATCAATCATCTCTACGTCCAGGTATGGTACCCTCAATTCTAGACTGAAGTACATGCCCATCCGGTCAGCCCGCTGCAAGTTGATATTATGGAGATTGCCGATGCAGCGCCTAGCCTCTTTATTGAGGACATCCATAGGATAATGCTTCATATAGTGATAGCCAGTGAAGAGCTCATCTGCTCCTTCTCCGGTGAGCACTACTGTCACATAATCTGCAGCCAGCTTGCAGGTGAAGTAGCAGGGGACAGCACAACGCACGAGGGAGGGATCGTAACTTTCCAGCTTCTTAATAACGATCGGCAGCGCCTCGTAATAGTCTTCCTCGGTAAAGTGTAACTCATGATGTGTCGAGCCGATGTGCGCTGCTGCAATGCGAGAAGCCTTAAGGTCATCGCTCTCATCCCCGGATTCGTCTCGCATGCCTACTACAAAGGTGTGGAGATGGGGGATTTCTTCAGCAGCTATAGCAGCCACCAAACTACTATCTATACCACCGCTACAGAAAGAGCCCACGTGGATTTCTTTGTCCGCTAGTAGCCTCTTCTTAACCGCCCTGATGAGACTTTCTCGAATTAGCTTACAGGTCTCTTCTACATCCGTTAGCAGATAATCCTGAATCTCCGGGATCTGGTAGTATTGCACAAACCCATCTTTGGGAGTGTAATAGTGTCCAGAAGGGAATTCACGAACCTCGTCCACACCGGCCAGGGTCATAGCCCCCAGTTCGGAGGTAAAGTAAAGCTTGCCCCCCACATAGCCATAATAGAGCGGTTTGATCCCGATGGGGTCGCGTGCCAACATAAAATCTTCACCATCAAAGATGGCAAAGGCGAACATTCCATCCAAATCTCTCACGCATTCAGGCCCTTTCTCTTGATAAAGACGAAGAATGACCTCTGTGTCAGATTCGGTCTTGAACTGGTATTTAGAGGCAAGTCCCTGCCTAAGATCCCGAAAGTTGTAGATCTCGCCATTGCAGATGATTCCAGTCCTCCCGCCATTAGCCGAAATCGGCTGATGGCCTTTAGCCACATCGACAATAGACAATCTGGTGTGACCAAAAACGGTACTGTTAAAAGTGTGGAGTCCACGGTCATCTGGCCCACGGTGGGGCAATGCATCCAACATGAGATTAATAGTCTTTGTATCTTTTACGCCAAAACATCCTGCTATACCGCACATAAGTAAAACCTTCCTTTACTAAGAATATTGTATTCGAACTACACCCTCGCTTCTCTGAAAGCATCGAGTACATTGATGGCATGAAAAGCGTCAGTGCAATAGGCGTCAGCACCTATTTCCTTGGCATATTCGTCGGAAACGGCTGCGCCTCCTATCAATACCTTGACCTTGTCTCTAATTCCACTCTTTTTCAATGCTTCGACCACTTCTCCCATGACCAGCATAGTTGTGGTCAGAAGGGCAGAAAGCCCCAAAAATTGTGGCTTCGATTCCATGACAACCTCCACAATCTTTTCCGTAGGCACATCTGTACCCAGGTCATCAACCTCATATCCGGCGCCTCTGAGCAAGATGGCAACGATGTTCTTGCCTATATCGTGGATATCTCCCTTTACTGTGGCTATGACAAATTTTCCCTTTGTCTCTATATTTGAAGCCTCGAGAAGTGGCTTCAGTATCTCCATAGCTGCGCCTACAGCTTCGGCAGAGGCCAGCATATCCGGGATGAAATATTCCTTGGTGTCGAATTTGTCACCCACAACCTGCATCCCTGCCGTCAAGCCCTGGTTTATTATTGTCTCCAGAGGGATGTTGTTATCCAGGGCTGACCGCGTCAACTCCACAACTCCTGGCTTCCCTGATAATGCTTCGTCTATTCCTTCATCATCAATTGTCTTTCTTCCCTGTATAACATTTTCCTTAAGTGCAGCTATGATATCTTCACTCATTGCTATCTCCTTTCTTCATACACGTTTAGCCTAGGCAATAAGCCGGGAATCTCTTGGAATATCTTAGAAGTTGTAGCCGAATCTATATGTTCTACGGGCTTTGCCAGGAGCTCATTCATCCTCTCGTAGGCCATTGCAAACACATTATCGCTTGTCAGGTCTCCTTCAAAGGGATAAGGCGATGAGATTTCCCCGCTGCGCATCACGGGACGAATGTAGCGGATATACATCTTATCAGGTGTTGCAACCACTTCTCTTATCTGCTTCAGGGTCTCGGCAATCTCCTTCTCACCGATTGGCGCTGGCTTTAGCAAGAATTTGATCATCTGGAAGTGGGCATCATCCAAGACGGCCTGGAGCAGGCAAAAGATGGCATTGCAGTCAAGAAGGCCATATGCACAATGCAGAAACTGTGGCCCGCTCAAGGTGACGACTAAGTCTGAGAACAGCCTTTCTATAGACGATTGCTGCCCCGGTACCTTGGCATCGCAAACTCCTGACGTAGAATAGTTTGGTATCTTGTAGAACCTTGCCATTTGAACGCAATCGATGTTGTACTGGCTAGTTTCAACGGAACCGTATGAATCACCAAGTGTGTCCATCCGTGCTCTCACCGGTACGCTCCCGTAAAGGACCGGGGTCCCCTTATTTACCATTTGGCTCAGCGTTATGCCAGCCAATACCTCGGCATTTATTTGAGCCATGATACCGGCTTCCTTGATAGGAGCACTGGTACCAGCTTGAGGTGACGATGAAACCACCACAGGCAAGCCTCTTCGGCAAATCTCAATGAAAGTATCTGTTGTATCCTCAACGAATTGTAGAGGACTCTTTACCAAACAGGTAATAAAGGAAATAATGGGATTTTCCTTGAGTTGCTCTTTGCCTCCTACTATCAACTCCGCCATCCTCACAACGTTGTCCAATTGTTTCAGGCTAGTCAATCCTGACATAACATGCTTGGTGGTATTATTCAGAGAGGCAAAGAACTTGTTGACGTCCTTATTATCTTCCGTAATGTCTTTGTCCTGGATATTTACAGTGCGAATGTAGCCATCCACAGTCTGCAGATGCTCGCAGACATGGGCTGACTTGCACAGGTCAGCAACTGTTCCGCGCCGTGGATGGAACTCAGGCACCCTAATCTCAGTAGCAGGCTCGGATTTTCTAACATAGGTTTGGAAACCAACATCCAGCCAAGTATTCGTTTCAGAGCCGGTAATAAAGAATACCCGTGGCTCGTCTCCTTTCATTACCAGGATATTTTCTATGTTCCTCGCACCCAGCTTGACTGTCTTATTTGTGCTGTCCACGGCACTTAGGACGAGCTTTTCTGGTATTCTTACCAGCCAGCATGGGTTGTCTCCGGAGGAAACTTTTGTCACATCTGCACCGTTGCCGTGAAATATCTCTGCTGCCTCTTTATTGAAAGATATTAGACCAGGATCCTTCAGAATCTCCATGGAAGCGTGGTGAATTTGCTGGACCTGCTCATCGGTAATCCTTTCATAGGGCGTGCGCACCAATATTCCTTCTCTGGGCATCGACACCTCCTTCTAAGATTTCAGCCTGGGTAGCGAATCTAGAGTGCCGCTCCTGAGCAATTTACTCGCTCAAGTAGCATCAGCGTTAAACAGCGATTCCACCACCCGGACTGCACCAAATCCATCTGCGCCATAACCATCGGCGCCTATGCTCTTGGCGAACTCCTCTGATACAGGAGCCCCGCCTATGATTATCTTCACCTTGTCTCTTAAGCCGGCATCTTTTAGTGCCTGGACAACATCCGCCATGTTCGCCATGGTGCTGATGAGCAGCGCTGACAACCCCAGGAATTGAGGTTTTTCTTCTCGAACTGCCTCCACAATAGTCGATGTATCGATATCGTTTCCCAGGTCCTTCACCGTGTAGCCTGCACCTCGCAGAAGTATAGACACTATGTTCTTGCCAATGTCGTGCAGGTCTCCCTTCACGGTAGCCACGATTATCTTACCCTTAGCTTTAGCCGCAGTTCCGGCAAGATGAGGCTCTAAAATATCCATGGCTGCTCCAACTGCCTGAGCAGATGCCAACATATCCGGGATAAAATACTGCTTGGCCTCGAATTTCTCGCCCACGATCTCCATCCCCTTAGTAAGTCCATTGTTAATTATGTCTTGGGCATTTATATTCTGAGCCAGCGCCATCTCAATGAGCTCGGTGACTCCAGGCTGACCAGACATTCCCTCTTCGAAGCCCTCGTCATCCTTGGTAATTCTTCCCTGGATAACATTCTCTTGAATTAGCTTTAATATGTCCTCTGCCATTTTTGGCCTCCAGTTTGTTTACTCAGCAATTTTCAATGCATTCATATCATCAGCTAGTCAACGATCTTGCCTTGCCTGTAGGCTTTGATATAACCTTTGCATAACGCATCTTTGCCTATGAGCATGTCGCTTATCCTGACCACGCTCATAGTCTTATCATCCCGCGGGTCAAGTATCGCGGCATCAAGACCCACATAGGCTGCCATCAGCAGAAAAGCACGGTTAACTGACTTTCTACTGGGCAAGCCGAAAGATATGTTGCTCAATCCCATTATCGTCTTTGCGGCAGGGTAGCGAGCCTTTATCTGCTCTATCGTCTTCAGTGTTACCAGACCCTGCTTGGAATCTACAGATATAGGCAACACCAGGGGATCAAAGTATACCTGTTCCGCCGCCATGCCCATACCGGTCAAGCTTGTCAGTATTTTTTCACATGCCTCCAACCGCCGCTCGACCGTATCTGGTATGCCCTCGGAACCCATGGCCAGTGCCACCAACAAAGCCTTGCGCTTGGCCGCTAAAGGCCCTATTGATTCCAGCCTCTCAGGCTCTGCATTAACTGAGTTGATCATTACCGTTTCGCCACCGTAGGTGCGCAGAGCAACTTCAATGATGCCTGGAACGTCACTATCAATGGCAAGCGGCTTGTCCGTAACTGCCTGGACTGTCTTTACCACCCACTCAATAGCCTCTATCTCCTGTCCCTGAGTGCCCTGTCCAGCACCAACATTTACGTCTATAAAATCGGCTCCGGCTTCAGCCTGAGCCTTTGTCATACCTTCAATAAATTCTCTATCTCTTCTGGCGATTGCCTCAGCAACCGTCCGATTTGATGCATTGATACACTCGCCTATTATCAGCATATTCTACTCCACGATTCCCTTAATTTCTGCCAGTACCCGGCTCCTCACCTCTGCAGGCAAGCTATGCTTATGCGCTGCGATAATCTCTTTCACTTGTTCCGATGCCCTTTCCCACGTGCTTTTTCTTCCCTTAGTTTCCCATTCTTCCCTGCTGTGCCTGTCGCTCAGGGAAGGCTGATAATGTTCATTGCGCATAAAACGCCTGGTGTGTTTGGCAGCGATAAAATTGCCTCCGGGACCGACTTGCTTAATAAGATCAAAAGCCAGTGTGTCTTCGTTGACTTTTATGCCTTCGACTGCCCTCATGACCATTCCCAGTATCTCATTGTCTATTACATACTTCTCGTAGCATACTGTCATGGCGAATTCCATTAACCCTGCAGCATCATGAATAAAATTGGCGCCGGACAATGCACAAAGCAGATTAGTAAGGGCAGACTCATAACCACTCTGGGCATCCAGTATCTTCGAGTCGGTCATACCAGCAGTGGCATAGAAGGGGAGCTTGTAGAACTGAGCCATCTGGGCACCGGCTGCGTTGATTAACCCCATCTCAATCGACCCAGCAAGGTATTTCAGGTCAGTTAGATCGGTATTGGTGGCCACCGAGCCCAACATAACCGGCGTTCCCGGATTTACAATTTGCGTAAGCATTACGCCCATCATAGAGTCCACAGTCTGGATTGCCAGGTTCCCCGCAAGTGTAACAGGTGACGTTGCCCCACATAACGGTTCCGCTGGACATGCCAGAGGCACACCACTCCTGGCGATGGTCAACAATAGATCACCGTAGGTACTGTCCATCTTAAGAGGGCTTATGCTACAGGTTATCATGGATATAAGAGGGCGCTCCCCGAGCTTTTCTGCAGAGCCTGCGACGATCTCTGCCATCCTTATAACCTGTTTCACCCCCTCGACCGTATAAATGCCTCCCATGACATGCTTAGTTGTATTGTCCATTCCAGTGAAGAAACGGTTGATGTCAACACAGTCCAATGAAAGCTCGGTGGGATAGGTTGGCAGCAGGAAGAAATGTATGTTATCAAGGCCGTCAACCAGCTTAGCGATGCTTCTGAGGTCTTCGAGTGTGGCAGCTTGTTTCGTGTCCGTATCCGGATGATAAACGTAGAGTGCAGTACCTCCTGTACCTGCATACACTCGCCGATCTCCCAAAGCAACATCATGTTTCTCATCCTGACCACAGAGCGTGATTTCTGAAGGCGCTTTGCTAATGAGTTCAATGACCCTATTCTCGGGCAAGCGTACCCGCCGCATTTCTCGGTCAACCCGAGCTCCAGCTTGCTCGAAAAGGTCAAGCGCAGTCTTTGAATTTACTTCGAATCCTACCTCTTCTATGATCCGCATGGCAGTCTGGTGCACCATGGAGATAGCCTCATCGGTAAGAGGCTTAAAGCTACCCCCTAGCAATCCTCTTCGAATCATGTGACTATGCACTACCTCCTTCCTAGGCAATTGCGCTTGTTGCAGGTTCTACAGGGGTTGTAGGTCTCTATATCTACACACGAAGGGCCTATGCCGACAATACCAGATATCGACTTCTGTGGTATCATTAGATATCCTGTGGTTAAACGGACCCCTACTGAGTCGCCATCAATCATGCGAAAAAGTTCTTTCTGCTGCCTTATACTCCAATCGCAGTAGCCCGGGCTGAAACGCCGGCTGATACAAAGCCCCTGGGCGGAGACCCTTTTTCTTATTTCAGTCTCTACCAGTTCAGCTATTTTTTCAACAGCGCTCGACCCTATCGCATCCAGCGCGTAGGACTCGAGTATAAGTCCATCGTCAGCCAGACAAGTCGCCCTTTTCTCAAGTTCATCGCCTATTGTTACCAGAAAAGCTCCAACCTGCTTACATCGTTCCAAAAGCCGCGCAATGACATAACTTCGGAACATGACAAGGTCCCCAATAAATACATCCCTTTTTCGCACCGTGTCAACATTTCTAATAACATACGAATATGAGGGTTTTATAAGTTGTTGAGCGAGTTGAGCGTACTCGCTGATTAAGTTCGCAATTCGAGGTGACGGCTCACAATCATCTTTGTAGCCGATACGGCGCAAAACATGTCGTTTGTCTACCTCAATTTCTACTTGCATAGTTGAGGTTCTAGCGCTCATGTTATCCATCCAACAAATCAAAGTCGATGCCATCAGACAAATTGCCACCAGGTGAATTGCATCAGGTGCAAGATAAACCACGCAGAAGTGGTAGAGCGAAACTAGGTGGGATTAAAAGGATGTAATTCACAAAAAAACAAGGCACATTGCCCTTCGACCATGTGTGACTATCTTAAACTTTGGGATATGCCCCACCCTGTGAAAAACAAAAGGAAGATGCCCCTCACCTAACCTGACACCCTGGTGCTTTGGGCTCACTCCCGACGCGCATTAACAACTATTTACTTGTTTTCCTGGATGTTGTATATTATATCACATTGAATTCTAATTTGCACCCCCCCTCGATTACCATCGTTATAGGAGAGGAGCTGCCGGACCTTAACTATTAACTCCAAAGGTTGCCAGTCTTATGCATCCTATACAATTTGCGATATGCACCTGGCTACAATCGTGTTCACAGAGAGAGCGCAATGTTGACATTTAAGGTCGAGTCAGTTATTGACGGAAACACGTTTGAGGTTTCTCCCCCCTGGGAATTTGACGGAGAAACTGGAAAGCTTGTTCAAGCGACAGGTTACGATGCTCCAAAGAGTGGGAAAAGAGCAATCTCTGTTGAGCAGAAGCTTTCCGTTCTTATGCAGAACAAGGATGTTGAACTGGAATCACCGCAGGGCATAGAAAATGGCAGGTTGCTCTGCGAAGTGTACTTTCAGGGCATTAATCTTGCAGATTACTTACCAGAGTATAAAGAGCACGCCGACGAGTCAGTTGAGGAAATAGAGGAATAAAGCAGTTATTAATCCTGCGATTACGGTGGCCAATGATCTCCCCATATATTGAGATTGTCCTGAAAAAGCCATAAAAACAAAGATGCCATCAAAGCAACCTCATGCCTTGGCAAAAACTTGCACTGACAATAAAATTCCCAGTATAGTGATAGTGCAGTGATAATCGTAGGAGAGAAAATAAATACCAGCCGGAAGAGCATCGAGGAGGCTGTCAACAATCGTGATGCCTCACTCATCATCAGAGTAGCTCGCGAGCAGGTAGAAGCCGGTGCTCATTACATTGACGTCAATGCCGGAACCTTTTTGGACAAAGAGACAGATAGCCTAATCTGGCTGGTTGATACAGTGCAGAGTGCAATTGACGTACCTCTGGCGCTGGATAGTCCCAACCCAAATGCCCTGGCCGCAGCGATAAAGCATCACCACGGCATACCTCTGATAAATTCCATTTCACTTGAGGAAGACCGGCTCCAATCCCTTCTTCCCGTAATCTCCACTCAGCCCTGCCATGTGGTCGCACTCTGCATGTCTCAAACATCTATGCCTACCACCGTGGAAGAAAGGGTAGCGGTAGGTTCAAAACTCATCAAAAAGCTTACCGATGCAGGGACTCCACTAGAGATGATTTATGTGGACCCTTTGATACAGCCTATCTCCGTAGATATTAACATGGGACTAGCTGCCCTCGGAGCTATCCAGAAAATCATGCACGATTTCCCGGGAGTGAATACCATCTGTGGCCTTTCCAACGTCTCCTTCGGCCTACCAGAACGCCGAATAATAAATCGTAACTTTCTGGCGCTGTGCATTTCCTACGGTCTGTCCGCTGTGATCCTAGACCCGACTGACAAGGAGCTGATGACAACCTTGATTACGGTGGAGATGCTTCTTGGCAGGGATGAATACTGTGGAACCTACATTGATGCCTACCAAAATGGCCGCCTTGCATGAGTTCAATGGTTGACAGTTCGCCAGTCGATGGTTGATGATTATGATGTCGTAGTGCCAACTGTTTCAAACAAAAAACCAACAACGTAAAAACCAAGCGAAAGGAGGTTGAAGATGAGCGACTTTAAGGAACTATCTGAAGCTGTGAATAAGGGGGATACCAAGATTGCCCTAGTGGAAGCCCAGAAAGCCCTGGATGCCGGTAATAGCGCTGAGGAGATCCTCAATGAGGGACTCATTACTGCCATGAACGAGGTGGGCGATAAATTTTCCAAGGGGCTCCTCTTTGTTCCACAAATGCTGCGCGCTGCCAAGACCATGCAGGAGTGCACTAATTTGCTTCAGCCGTTCTTCCAAGAAGGTGATATCACCTCCAAGGGAAAGGTGCTAATTGGGACAGTCAAGGGAGACCTGCATGACATCGGCAAGAACCTGGTTTCAATGATGCTAGAGGGTGCAGGATTCACTATAATAGATATGGGAGTGGACGTATCACCTGAGAAGTTTGTTGAGAGGACAAGAGAGGTAAAACCAGATATAATCGCTTTATCTGCATTACTATCCACCACTATGCCAGCCATGGCTCAGACCATCGAGGCCCTGCAGAAAGCCGGGCTAAGAGATAAGGCTAAAGTAATGATTGGTGGCGCTCCTGTTACCGAAAAATACGCACAGCAGATAAATGCGGACTCATATGCGCCCGACGCAGGCTCTGCAGTGAATAAAGCAAAAGCACTGCTAGGTGTCTCCTGAGAATACATCATTTAAGAGGTGAACTATGAAATCCACGGAGCTCCCAACCTTTCGCCCCCGGCTGAAAGTGCTCAATCGTGAACAGATACTGTCAATCCATAATGCTGCCTTGGAAATTCTGGAAAAGACAGGGGTCAAGATGGAGCACCCGGGTGCGCTGGAAACACTAGTCGGTGCTGGCTGCAAGGCCAGCGACCAAGGTTGGGTTAGGATTCCCGCCAAGCTCGTTGAAGATGCCTTGAGTTCAGCCCCCAGGCAGATTGACCTCTATGACCAGAAGGGTAACAAAACCATGCCTCTGGTCAACGGCAACTATTTCTATGGTACTGGTTCAGACGCTACTTTTACTGTTGACGTTGAGACAGGCGAGCGCCGCAGATCTACCCTAAAAGATGCCGCCAATTTTGCCAGGCTCGTCGACGGGCTAGAAAACATGGATTTTATTATGTCCATGTCAAACCCGGTAGATGCTCCCATTGAAGATATTTACGTCCATGTTTTTGCTGAGATGGTAAAAAATACCAACAAACCAATTGTGTTTATCGCGGATAGTGGTAGGGACATCGCTAAAATATACCAGATTGCCTGCCAGGTGGTAGGGAGCCAAGAAGCGCTACAGAAAAAACCGTTTATCCTCAACTATTCAGAGGCCATCAGCCCACTGCGCTTTCCTGAAAACGTTATGGAAAGGCTCATTTTCTGTGCCGAAAAGAGGATACCCATCTGCCTACCCTCTGGATCCAACGCCGGAGGCGGAGCACCTGTCACACTTGCCGGAGCAATGGCTCTAGGAATAGCCGAGAATTTGGTAGGATTGATAGTACACCAACTTGTTGGCAGAGGTTCTCCCTTCCTGTTTGGCCCCAATGTCAGCACTCTAGACATGAAATCAACCATCGTATCGTACGGGTGTCCCGAATGGAGCCTGACTCAAGCGGCTCTTGCCGACATGCGCGATGAACTTTATGGCCTGCCCGTCTGGGCTTATGCTGGAGCCTCCGATGCAAAAGTATTGGATGCTCAAGCAGGGGCTGAGGCTATGTTTTCAATTATCACCGCCATGCTTTCCAGGGCTAATCTAATCCATGATGTGGGTTTCCTTGAATATGGGAGCACCTCCTCCCTTGAGATGGTGACTATGGCCAATGAACTGATTGCCATGAGCCGTTTCTTTACCGATGGTATTACAGTCAATGAGAAAACCTTAGCTCTGGAAGCCATAGAGAGGGTAGCAACTGGTGCCCCCGGTTCCATCTTCTTAATGGACGACCATACCTTTGAACACTTCATGCAAGCTCAGTTTTTGCCGAAGCTTCTGGACCGTTCCCGCTACGATTCGTGGGAGGAATCAGGGGCTCTTGACCTCTATAAGCGCTGCAATATCGAAGCCAAGAGAATCCTGTCGGAACATCAAGTGGAACCCAAGTCCACTGAAGTGCTCAAAGGAATCGAGCAAATCCTACAACCGCACTGATGTGAAGTTCAAATATGGGAATGAGTTTACCAGTTTTCAAAACGCTTACACCCGCAGATGTAAGAAGAATCGACCAGACAAGCCGTCAGATACTGGAGCGCATCGGCATAAGAATCAAAGATGACGCTATCCTCGACAAGTTGAAGAAGGCGGGAGCACAGGTAGATCAACATAATCAGAGAATGCGGTTTAAAGAGAAATTGCTTGACGAGCTTCTCAGCCATGCCCCGTCCCAGTTTACCCTGTATTCCAGAGACGAAAAGAATGATCTGCACTTGGGAGAAGGTGAAGTCCACTTCGCTAACGGAGGACGGGTATTTCGCATTATCGATATAGCGACTGGTGGTTACCGTCTCACCCTGCTAAAAGACATAGCTCGCACTGCCACGCTGGTGAATCGACTGGAACACATTCGCTTCTATGTTATAGCGTGCCAGGCACATGACGTGGAACCGCAATACTATCATTTGAACGACTTCTGTAACGCTTTCAACAATACTACCAAGCACGTGATGGGAGGCTGCGATAATCTGGAAGGAGTAAGTCAAGTCTGGAAACTAGCCAGTTTAATCGCTGGGGGTGAAGAAAGACTCAGAGAAAAGCCCTTCTTTTCTGTGATAACCAACCCTGTAAGCCCGCTTACCATCGGGCCTAACGCCGCCAAAATTCTCAGTTTCTGCGCTACACATGGCATTCCCGTAACCTGCGCATCGGCACCCATAGCTGGAGCCACTTCGCCAGCTACCTTAGCAGGCACCCTTGCCCAGATGCACGCTGAAGTGCTGGCAGGAATAGCTATCACACAGGTGTTCGCACCCGGAGCCAAGGTACTTTACGGTGCAGTGCCCACTACTATGGACTTAAGAAACATTGAGTTTGCCATGGGCTCAGCAGAAATGGGCATGATGGGTGCTTCTGCAGTCCAGCTGGCAAAGCTCTACCACTTGCCTATTCGTGCCTCTGCAGGAGTTACGGAGGCTAAAAGACCTGACATTCAATCAGGCGTTGAGAGGAGTTTTTCTAATCTGATGATTGCTTTGGCCGGGGCAGACTGCATTCTCCTGGCAGCTGGAATGCTGGATTCAGGCAATTCCATTTCTTATGAGCAATATGCCATAGACAATGAAATCATTGGGATGGTATACAGAGTGCTTTCCGGTATTAGAGTGAATAAAGACACTCTCAGCTTGGATGTAATAGAGCAAGTAGGCCCAGGCGGAAATTATGTTATGGAAGAACACACTGTTTACCATATGATGGAGGAATTTTTCTATCCTAACTTAAGTGTGCGCTGTAATTTTGATGTCTGGGAGGAACGAGGGCATCCTGACATGTTGAGCCGTGCCAACGACCTGGTTCATAACATTCTGGCAGAGCCTGAGGAGAGAAAGGAGGGCCTTTTAGGCTCGGCTTTGCTGCCAGAGATAAGAAAGACTTTTCCCGAAATAAAGAATATCTGAAATGACAACATCGGAAAAAACAGAAGTAATCACCCATATCATTGCTTGCGCCGTGTTTACGGCAGCAATGGAGCATCTTCAACTGAAGAAAAAGTATCCCAATATGCGTTTGACCTACTTGCCAGCCAGATTGCATCTTAAACCCGCAGAGTTAAAGAAACGCCTGCAACTGGAGGTAAGGAGAGCCCAAGCAAAAGGCGAAAGGATAATATGCCTCTACGGGGAATGTTTCCCAGACATAGACGGCTTCTGTAAACGGCACAGTATTATCAAGGTGCCCGGCTCTTACTGCTACGAAATGCTTCTCGGCAGCAAGCGGTTCAAGCAGCTCATTGAGGAGACAACAGGAACCTACTTTCTGGAGGAGGGGCTGATTATCAACTTCGAAGATTTCTGCATGGGACCCCTCGAGCTCAAAGATGAGGAGATGCGACGACAATGTTTTGAACACTACAAGAAGCTACTCTATATACGTCAGCCTTCAGACAAGGACCTTGTACCTAGAGCCAGCGAACTGGCCCAACTACTAGGGCTATCCCTGGAAATTCAAGATGCGGATTATTCTCATATTGAAAAGACACTTACTGAATCGCTCAAGGGTGACACATGGTAAATACTGCTAAAGATATCCGACCCCATACACACAAGGTAAACAAGCAAGCGAGAAAACCGCGTCCGCAAAAAAAACGCAGGTCGGTGAAAATCTGGCTCCATGTATACCCCAAGGATATGTGGGTGCCAGCTAAGTATGGGGAAACAATGTTAATGGCGCTCCACAGGGCAAACGTGGAGCTGGACAGCGATTGTGGAGGAATGGGTAACTGTGGAAAATGTAGAATCAAGGTTCTTTCAGTAGTTGATCCCCCAAGCAGAGCAGGTCATAAACTGCTTGATAAAGACGCACTGCAGCAGGGTTTCCGTCTTGCCTGCCGTACTAAAATAACGCGAGATTTAGCTATCTCAACAGAAAAAGCAGCCATAGAGCTGGATTATCTCAAGATTCTAACTACCAGCCATGTTCTCAGCAATAGATATATTCCAGTTTCGCAGCTTGAACCGCTTATCGAGAGACGACCTGTAACCTTGCCTAATGAATCACAAAACGGCAAGATATCAGACTTGAACTGGGTGAAGCTTGGGCTGGGCCCCGAGTACAGCAACCTAAAAGCCTCAATTCACTGTCTTCGCACGCTACCACAGATGTTGAAAGGAAACAAGCTCCATGGCACGGCATTGCTACATGATGATACTTTAATTGCATGGCAAGACCCAGAGAAAGCGGATGGGTACGGGTTGGTTTTCGACCTCGGCACCAGCACCATCGTGGGTAAGCTAATCAATCTGTCGAATGGCAATGAGGCTGCCGTCGACTCCTGCCTAAATAGGCAGAGATGGCACGGCTCAGACATAATCAGCCGCCTCAACTACGTTAAACAGAACCCCAGGGGCTTGGACTTTTTGCACGACCTCCTTGTCAACGATCTTACCAACATAACCAAACACCTTCTTAAAACTGCAGGACTCAAGAAAGAGGACATATTCATTGCTGTTGCCGCAGGAAACACCACTATGCAGCACTTTCTTTTAAACTTACCCCC
>Ga0209427_10004454_pt1 | contig 16196 bp, 13 predicted proteins | sample DeeMarSWOR136_30_FD_187465 | JGI IMG/M metagenome (GOLD analysis project Ga0209427, IMG submission 187465) | Marine sediment microbial communities from White Oak River estuary, North Carolina - WOR-1-36_30 (SPAdes) (version 2) | ecosystem: Environmental > Aquatic > Marine > Intertidal zone >...
TTCGAAGAGAGGCCCTTGTACATACTTTCAATAGCATTCCTATCAATGGACATGGATACGCTCCTTGTTGTCTGGATATTGGATGCTGGATACTAGATTCTGGATGTAAGGCCCAAAATCCAGGATCTAGTATCTAGGATCTAGAATCCAGAATCTGGAGGGCGAAGCCCTCTAAATGAGTTTGGCAAGGACCCTTGCGTGCTTTTCTGCGGCGTTTTGGTTCCTCATGACGGATGCACGGGCCCGCTCTCCAGAAGTCTTCAAGGCATCGGGATGGTTGAGAAGCCATAAGGCCTTTTCCGTCAACATTTCAGGAGTTGAAACAGGGATACCCGCCCCCACCTCCTCCAACAAGGCTTTTGCGTCCAAGAAGTCCTCCATGGAAGGGCCATAAAAGACCACCTTGCCCCAGACCGCTGCTTCAAGGGGATTCTGCCCACCCAGGGGCACGAGGCTGGCTCCGCAAAAAACAATGGTCCCCACACTGTAAAGCTTAAAGAGTTCTCCAAAGGTGTTCATGATGATGACGGGTTTTGTGCGCCGAGTCCCATGCCCGTCCAGTTTGCTCCGAAGTTGATATTCAAACCCACGTCTTTGGAGGAGAGATTCGATTTCAGATGTTCTTTCAATATGTCTGGGGGCTATGACCAACACCATATCAGGGAATCGCTCCAGGAGTCTTTCGTACACATCCAAGACCATGCTCTCCTCGCCTTCTCGTGTGCTGCCTGCCACAAACACAGGATGGGAGGGGTCAAGATTCAAGATTTGTCGCATTTCCGTCTCCATGAAAGGATCCGCCTGACTCGCAAGGAGATCGTATTTGGCGTTGCCATTGACCACAATTTTGTGCGGCTCGGCTCCCATCGCCTTAATGCGATCAGCGTCTTCTTTCAGGATCATGCTGAAAACATCCACATGCCTTAGGACCTCACGAAAAAAGGGCCTTAACTTCAGGTACCCCTCGATCGATCTCACAGAGATTCTGCCATTAATCAAAGCGGTTTTGATTCCCAATCGGCGCGCTTCAACAATCCATGCCGGCCAGATCTCCGTTTCCAGAAATGCCAGAACATCGGGTCTTAACCTTGAAAGGGCCATCCGTACAGAGAAGATCGTATCTATGGGCGCATACACAACAGGCACATCTTCTCCAAATGTTTCTCTTGCGAGCTTTATGCCATGGTCAGTAGCTGCGGAAAGGATCACTAAACAGTCAGGGATGAGTTCTCTGAGAGATTTCACAATGGGGGCTGCCACCTTCACCTCCCCCAGAGATACAGCGTGCAGCCAGATACGAGGCGATTCTGGAAGATTTTGAACTCCCATACGAGGAACAAATCCAAGGCGTTCTTTTAGACCCTTTCTGTAACGCCCACTCAGCCGTGTATATAACCAGAAGGAAGGAAAACAGGACATGAAAATGCCTGATGTCAGTATGGTGTATGCTGTGTATAGAGGATTCATTGTTTTTCTGGACAAAATGTTTTCTACCGTTAAAATGATCATCTGTCAAAACTTTTACTGCTTTTAATCCTCGGTCTTGAATCGCCGTATTTAAGGAGGTCACTAGATATGTACCAAATCAAGACCCTAGAGATAAGGGGCTATCGCGATGAGCCCCTACCGCATACATTTTATGAGCAAGAGGAGAGCGCCTCGGAGGTGGCCTTATTGCTGCCTGGGATGGGATACACTTCACACATGCCACTCCTATACTATCCTGCTCGAATGATGCTTTCCTTGGGGGCTGATGTGCTTGGCTTGGAATATGACTATAACAGGCGGAAAGACTTTATGGCGCTTCCAGGTGAAGAGCGAAAGAAATGGCTCCTCGACGATGTAACCCGTGCATGCCGCACTATACTCGATGCAGGCTCTTATCAAAGAATTACACTCATCGGGAAGTCTCTTGGAACCCGAGCCATGGGGCATCTGCTCACAACAGAGGATCAGTTAAGAGAGGCCCATGCAATCTGGCTCACACCGGTGCTGAGGAGTGAAAGCCTTTGCAGGCAGATTAAGGAATGGGGAAGACCATCTCTCATTGTAATCGGCACAGCCGACCCACACTATAATCAGGCTGTTCTTGATGAGATCCAGGGCGCGACTGATAGTGAGATGCTTATTGTAGAGGGGGCGGATCATAGCTTAGAGGTTGGGGGAGATGTGCTGCGGTCATTAGACGCCATGCAGCAAGTGGTTCACGCCATCCAGTCCTTTGTCACCTCATGAGATCACTTTTTTAGCCACAGACCCACACGGACATTTCAGGACAAGAAAGTATATTAAGCAAAAAGGAATTACGACTTGATATAGTAAGAGAGGTATCGCTTAAAATTATAAGGAGATGGGCCCAGGAAACAATAAACAGGTTTATTTTTTCCTGGAAGCCATCTCCTGTAGTTCAATCCCGCTACGGGGGATTGAACCCCGCTGCGCGGGGATTTTAAGCGTTTATTCATCGGTGTCTGTGTATTGTCTGTGTGTGTCCGTGGCTAATCTTTATTAGGAGGTCTGCCAGGATCCAGCCCAGAACGGCCAGACATTCCATGTCCAGCCATGAGGGCGCTGATTTGTCAAAAAGGACCTTGCAACTTGCCGGGAAGTCCGCATCCTTGTCGTGAAAGACAAGGAGCATAGGAACCTTGGGAAGGGCTTGGAAGAAATAGCAAACATCACCCGTCTGGAAACCATCAAAAGGCCCCCCATCCAGTTCCTGTGCGGCTTTCTCTAGATCGCTAGCTCGACCGGCAAAGTATTTGGCAACCCGTTCTTCCACATTGGCCTGAAAATTAGAGATGAAAAAGGCAGAGTCTTTGAAGTCTTTATATGACATCCACTCCCCTGTAAGCTTCCCCTGACCCGCCTGAAGCACGTAATGACACAAAACGATTCTGATAGCGACGTTTGGTGCTTTCTCATTTACCTCCCATATGCCCTGATTACTTATCCGGTAAGACTGGCCCAGGAAATTCATCTCAAGCTGATCTCCGTGGTAAACCACACCGATGTCTTCAGAAACCTTGGACAAGTCAACGGCTGACAGGCTCCTCAAAAGTCCTTCATATACAAGCTCGTAGTTATCCCTCGTGATCATGGTAGGCTTTCAAATCTTGTCTTGATAAAGAATGATGCTTGGATTATAGATTGTTCTCATGGATAAACCAATAGAAATTGATTTGGGAGGGCGTTAGATGAAAAAGATTGAGAGGGGGATCATCAGTGTGACGGATAAAGCCGGTGTGGTGGAATTTGCCAGATCACTCACCAAATTCGGGGTTCAGATATTGTCCACAGGCGGTACGGCACGAGTTCTTCGGGAGGGGGGCCTTTCTGTTACAGACATCTCTGAGTACACAGGGTTTCCGGAGATGCTGGATGGCCGGGTGAAGACCCTTCATCCAAAAGTACATGGCGGATTGCTCGGCCTCAGGGATAATCCAGAGCATGTGCGTCTGATGAAAGAGCACGAGATAGAAAACATAGACCTTTTGGTGGTGAATCTTTATCAGTTTGAGAAGACAGTGGCCAAGCAAGGTGTAACCCTGGAGGAGGCCATTGAAAACATAGACATTGGCGGGCCAGCTATGCTTCGGTCCTCGGCGAAAAACTTCAGGGATGTGACCGTGATCGTGGATCCGTCGGATTATGAGGTGGTCCTGGAAGAGATGGAGGAGCTGGGAGGGGCTACTTCCATTCAGACCAGATTTCGTCTGGCCAAGAAGGTCTTCCAACTCACACACAAATATGACGGCGCTATCAGCAAGTATCTTGAAAAGATTGAATTGTAAACCCGATTCCATTGAGCCGAAACAATAAATGACTGACCCAGGTAACTTGAAGGGAACTGTGAGATCTGTTTGATTTTTGCTCTCCGCCCTTTTGGTGGAAAGCAAAAATCAAACACTCTCTGAGTCCTCTGTGGCTCTGTGGTGAGTGATTTGTTTATCTGGGCAGGGGGCATTTTTGTGCACGAGACGATCTTTTTTGTCGCAGAAGATGGCCTGAAAGGTGCGACAGCTACCAGAGCCGTCAGTCGCTTCGTCTTTCGGCCAGTTGGCGTATCGGCAGCTTAGATCACAAAATTGCATAACTACAGTTCGCTTCGCCCCGCCCGCCTCGCCTGAGCGCCCGTCCGCCTCGGCTGAAGCCTCGCGATGCCGGGCGGGGCTCGCGATGGCGGGCAGGTCACACTTGGAGTATTGGAGTACTGGAATATTGGAGTGTTGGGCTTAGAGGTCTTATTTATGGCATTTTTTTACTCTATGTTCAAGGGTTGAGATGATGCAAACACCCTCCCAACCATCTGAAAGCTTCACCCTAATCCTCCATTACTCCAATACCCCATCTGGGGTATAGCCTCAGATTCTCTTGAGGAGGAAAAAGATGAATCAGAAGCGGGATAAAACGTCAACCTATCTCGAGGGCGAACGGGTTCCCCATTTTAGATCGCTGTCGGACATTGAATACAAACAAGTATATGGGCAGCCAGATTGGCAGGGAGAATTGCCAGAGCCCGGAGAGTATCCCTTTACGAGGGGAATCCACAAGGACATGTACAGGGGGAGATTGTGGACCCGCCGCCAACAAAGTGGCTACGGGACCCCCGAAGAGAGCAATGAGAGATTCAAGTATCTCCTTGGGGTGGGACAAACCGGGATCAATATGGACATGGACATTGGAACCAAATTGGGGCTTGATCCCGATTATCCTTTGGCCAAGGCGGATGTGGGTCTACAGGGAACCTCTCTGTGCACATATGAAGACATGAAAGCGTTATACGCGGATATCCCGCTGGATCAGGTAAGCTCCACCCTGATCGTCCAGCCCCCATGTTCTGCTGTTGTCATGTCTCAATATCTTCTCATGGCCAAGGAGCGCGGTATTGATTGGGAAAAATTGATAGGCACAATCATGAATTGTGCCCTTACTCAGTTTGTAGGGCCCACTTTTCAAGCTACCACCACTTTCTTCCCCATTGATCTGACCATAAAGATTGGACTGGACGTCATGGAATTCATCGTCCAAAGGATGCCCAGATGGAATATGGTCAACATCAATGCCTACAATATCCGTGAAACAGGGGTTGATGCGGTTCAAGAGGCGGCCTTTGCCATATCTCTGGCAGCTGATTATATCAAAGCACTCATGCAGAGGGGTTTGGATGTGGACAGCTTCGCCCGTCGAATGGCGTTTTTCGCTGCCGCCCATATGGATCTGTTCGAAGAAGTGGCCAAGTTGAGGGCCATGAGACGCATATGGGCCCGGATGCTTAAAGAGAAGTTCAAAGCAAAAAACGATAAAACGCTCTGGTTTCGAACGGCCATTCAGACCTCCGCACTTCCGCTTACCGCCCAACAGCCACTAAACAATATTGTACGCGCAACGATTCAGACACTGGCTGCTGTTTTGGCCGGCACACAGTCTATACACACCACCGGCTATGACGAGGCCTATTCCCTGCCCACTGAAGAGAGCCACAAACTCTCCATTCGCACGCAGCAGATCATCGCCTACGAGACCAAGGTGGTCAATGCCGTAGATCCTCTGGGAGGGTCCTACTTGGTGGAGTCACTAACGGATCAAATAGAGGAGAAGATTTGGGATTTGATGAAGATCATCGAAGATAAGGGTGGTTTTATCCAATGCTTTAAAGAAGGGTGGGTGGAAGAGCAAATCAATGAGGCTCGATACAAAATGGCCGAAGCCATTGAAAAGGGGGAGCAGCCCATGGTGGGTGTCAATATTTTCAGAGAAGAAGATGAAGAGGTGAAGATCAACATCTTCAGGCCTGAATCAGATATGCAGGCAAAAAGAATCGAATACGTCCAGGATTATAGGAAACACCGTGATCAAAAGCCTGTTCAAAGATCTTTACAAGAATTGTACGATTTGGTCAGGAAGAACTCAGGAGCAAATCTATTCGAGCCGATTATGCGGACGGTTGAAGCCAGGGCTACGCTTCAGGAAATCATCGATGCCATGCGGGAGGCAGTGGGCTTTGAGATACCTGGCTAGTTTCCGCCCGCAAATGGCTCTTTTCCGCAATCTCGGTGTCAATCTGCGGGATTGCTTGTGTGACATACTCAAGGTATGCCTCCGCGCAATCCCTTGATTTCCTTGATCTTGCGAAAAATATCTCATTTCCGGATCGGAAACTGATTTAGAACTAATGAGGAGTTATTGAAAATGTCCAAGGGAAAGAGAATCGTCGTGGGGAAAATGGGGCTGGACTCCCATGACAACGGTATCCGGATCGTTGCCAAATGGCTCATGGATACGGGATATGAAGTCATTTATGCGGGCCTATACAATACGACTGAACGTATCGTGCAAATGGCCATCGAAGAGGACGCTGATGCCATCGGGGTCAGCTTTCTGGGTGGTGAACATCTCTTTTACGCCAATGAATTGATCAGGCTTTTGAAAGAACAGGATATGGCCCATGTGCGAACCTTTCTTGGAGGGGTGATTTCCCCAGAAGATGTGGAATCGCTGAGGAAAGTGGGTGTGGATGCCGTATTTACGCCGGGCACGATGCGGGATGAGATCCTCGAGCGGATCGACCGCCTTCTGATGGAGCGCCCCTCAGGGAGGAGGAAGAAGTAGGGAGGAAAAAAGGATGGAAGTGGAGAAAGCACTGGTAGACTATATCGTCCACACAGACCTTGACGACATACCGAGGGGGCCGCTGGATACAATCCGAAACATGGTCATGACTGTTCTTGGGACGACCATTGGGGGTTCCAGGGCCGAAGGATGTGAGCCCCTGGTTCGGTTTTACAGGGAGATGGGTGGAAACCAAGAGGCCACGATTTTCATCCATGGAGGGAAGATACCTGCTCAGAACGCCGTATTGGTCAACAGTGTCATGGCAAGGGCCCTTGATTTTGATGATGCCATGGCTCCGGGAATCCACATAGGTGCCTCAGCTGTGCCGACCGCTTTTGCAGCCGCTGAGCTGGCAGGGGGATGCAGCGGAGAAGATTTTTTGACTGCACTTGTCCTGGGGGTTGAGACCGCAGCCCGGCTGAACCTGACAGAATCCACCTACGACGGGTTTGATCCCACCGGCGTTTGTACGGTATTTGCCTCGACGGTGACGGCAAGCAGGATCCTCGGGCTAAGCGAATCTGAAACATGGAACGCCCTGGCCCTGGCTTTCAATAGAAGCGGCGGAAGCTTCCAGAGCAATATCGACGGTTCTCTGGCGGTAAGGGTGATCCAGGGCTGGGTTTCTCAGAGCGGGGTCATGTGTTCCCAGTTTGCCAGCGTGGGGATCAGCGGCCCGAAGAATTTTCTCAAAGGGGTCTACGGGTACTTTCATCTGTACGGGAAAGACCAGATTGAACCTGCGTCCATTCTTGACGGACTGGGAAACCGATTCGAGCTGGAGAAAATCCTGTTCAAGAAATACCCCAGTTGTGGACTCACGCTGGGGAGCACGGAGGTTATACTTGATATAATGCAAGAAAAGAACTTTCGGGCCGAAGATATCGAGCGCGTGGAGGTTACGGTACCCCCATACGCATACAAACTTGTGGGGCACGCCTTCCAGATAGGCGCCAATCCCAGGGTAAACGCCCAGTTCAGCATCCAGTACTGTGTTGCAAGCGCATTGGTCAGGGGTGATTCGAAACTGGATTATTTTGAGGAGTCCTCGGTTATAGATCCGAGTATCATGGCCCTGTCCAAGAAGATCCAGGTGATATCCGATCCAAAGCTGGATGAGCGGGGCCATACGGCCTTGGATATGCGGGTTCTCACCAGTGAGGGAGGAGAGCACTTCAAGCAGATGGACATTGCCCCCGGTTTCCCTGGGAATCCCCTGACACGCAAAGAGCATGAGCAGCATTTCTGGGACTGCATGGAATTTTCCGGCGGTTTACTCCCAAGGGAGAGAGCCGAACAGATCGTCACTCAGGTTTCCAGGTTGGAGGAACTGGATGATGTGCGAACGCTTATTCCGCTCCTTCTGGCTTGAACAGAGGCAAACGGGGAGGGACAATCATGAATCTGGTTGATTTCTTAGAGAAGAATGCGCGGCTGTATCCACAAGATGTCGCTTTTGTTGAGGTAAGACCGTTATCGAAGACACGGAGTGATATCCCATGGATGTCCTTTCATGAACGCACAAACAGGCTGGCCAATGCCCTCATGAATAAAGGCATCAAGAAGGGGGACAAGGTTTTTTTGTTGGGACGAAATTCAATCCCATGGCTTGAAGCCTATTTTGGCGTGATGAAGACGGGGGCGTGGGTCGTTCCTCTAAATTTCAGATTTACAAACGAGGATGTTCAAAATTGTGCCGGCGTTGCAGAACCAAGCGCCTTTATAATGGATGCCGAATATGTAGAGCGAACCATCCAGATTCGTGATTCCCTGTCAACGGTACAAGACTACATATCGATGGGTAAGGATGTCTTTCAAAACGTTGACCCTGTAGAGGAACTTATTGAAAGCGGCCCTTTTGAATCTCCGCGAGTGCCGCTAAGAGATGAGGATCCCTGTTCGCTCTTTTTCACCTCCGGAACGACCGGTACGCCCAAAGCGGTCTTAATCTCTCAGGCCAATCTCATGTGTACGGCCCTTTTGGAAGCCACCAACCATTACATTAAGCATGGCGACGGCTTTTTAATGATGCCTCCCATGTATCACCTAGCCATCGGGCACCTGCTGGGAGTGCTCATCGTGGGAGGGCGGACTGTACTGCTCACGGAGAAGATCAGTCCTCAATACGTTTTGGAAACCATATCCAATGAAGGTATCTCGATCGTGTTTCTCCTTGTGCCGTGGGCCTTAGATATTCTTGATGCCTTGGACAAAGAGGAATTGCATAAGGAGGACTATGATCTGAGTGCCTGGCGTCTCACACACATGGGGGCCCAGGCCATTCCAAAGAGTGTCGTTCACCGAATAAAGGCCTATTTCCCTGACATGCAGTATGATACCTCGTATGGATTGAGTGAAAGTGCGGGTCCAGGCGTGACCAATCTGGGCATCGAAAACGAAAGAAAGGTTGGCGCTATCGGAAGGCCGGGCATGCTGTGGGATGCCCGTATTGTTGATGAGCGGGGTGAAGATGTCCGGCAGGGTGAGGTCGGGGAATTGATCGTTAGGGGTGGTGGCGTGATGCTGGAATACTACAAGAATCCAGAATTGACCGCCCAGACCATTCAGGACGGCTGGCTGTATACGGGCGATTTAGCCAAAATGGATGAAGAAGGATTCATATACCTCGTTGATAGAAAAAAGGACCTGGTGATCTGTGGGGGTGAAAATATCTACCCCGTGGAGGTGGAGGAGGTGATTCAGCGCCATCCCAAGATCCACGATGTTGCTGTGATCGGAACGCCTGATAGAAGACTGGGCGAAGTGGTCGCAGCTATCATACAGCCCGTTTCTGGTGAAGCGTTGACGGAATTGGAAGTTAAGGCCTTTTGCGAGGAGCACCTTCCTCGCTACAAGCGGCCACGCCGTATCATCTTTGGCAGTGTGCCCCGGAGCCCCACGGGAAAGATAGAAAAGCCAAAGTTGAGAGAAAAACACGGACAATCTTAGGGTATATGGTGAAAGGGTTTTGCGATGAACGTAGCCAAGAACCTTGAAAATGCGGCATTCTATTTTCCTCAGCAGACGGCCGTCATCGAAAATGACCGAGAGATCAGTTTCTTTGAATTTAACAAGGAGTCCAATCGGATCGCCACAGCCATGATGAGCATGGGGGTTCAACCTGGCGATCATGTGGCCCTTTATGGGCCAAACGCCTATGAATGGCTTGCCTTCTATTTTGGCGTCCTCAAAGCGGGTGCGGTGGCTGTTACCCTTTCAAGCCTCTTGAAGAGGGATGAACTGCTTCGGATCATGGACAATGCCCAGCCGAAAGTCCTTTTTGCAGGAGAGGAACAGCTAGGCGAATTGGGAGATCGCAAAGACTGCCCCTACTTGAAGAAGGTTATAGGAAGTGGTGGCGATACACCTTATAAAGACTTGGTGGAAATGGGCACGGATGCTTTCGGGGCGATTGACCTGGATCGGCACAATACGGCGGCCATCCTTTACACAGGAGGGACAACGGGCATCCCAAAAGGGGTCATGCTGACCCACGAAAACCTGAACACATCCATTCACAACGTGTCTCATTACGAGCGCTCAACCCATGAAGATCGCGCCCTATGCTTCCTTCCCCTCAACCACGTCTTTGGACAGATTCACATTATGAATGCCACGGTATATAGCGGGGGATGTCTGGTCGTCCAACCATCCTTTGACCTGGAGCAGGTTATAGAAAGCATTGAAAGGCATAGCGTGACCAAGTTCTTTTCCGTGCCGACTATTTATATCCGGCTCCTCGCCCTAAAAGACCTGAAAGAGAAATTAGGATCCCTGAGATATACCTTCTCAGCCGCAGCAAGCATGGCGGCGGAGCTGGTTCGAGAATGGAAGCGCCGCATGGATTTAAACATCTATGAGGCCTATGGCATGACGGAGAGTGCCTCCATGGTTACGTATAACCACTATTATCGTCATGTGATTGGCTCTGTAGGGACGCCGGTCACTAACGTGGAGGTCCAGATCAGGGATTTGGAAGGCCATGTGCTGGGAGCAAATGAGGAGGGAGAGATTTGCATCCGCGGCCGCAACATCATGAAGGGATATCTAAACCAGCCGGAAGAGACTCGATCCGTGTTCTGGGATGATTGGTTCCGAAGTGGCGACATAGGAACGATGGATAAAGATGGATATCTCTATATCGTTGATCGGCTGAAGGATATGATCATTACGGGTGGTGAGAACGTCTATCCGCGCGAGGTGGAGGAGATTCTTTACACCCGGCCTGAGGTGGAGGAGTGCACCGTCATCGGTCTTCCCGATAAAGAATATGGCGAAAGGGTAACGGCCTTTATTATTCCCAAGGAAGGCCAGCAGGTGGACCCCATGCAATTGAAGTCCTATCTCAAGACAAAACTATCCCCCTTTAAGGTTCCCAAGGAATTTATCGTCGTTGATGACCTACCCAGGAGCAGTGCCGGCAAGATCCTGAAACGAGAACTGAAGCAGAAAGTTCTCCACCCCCACCCAGACCCTCCCCCTCGAGGGGGAGGGGAGGGTGGGGGTGAAAAGACTTAGAGGGAGTATTGAAGACAGGTTATTTCATCCTCAAAATGGCATTTTCAGGACAAAGTTGGGCACAGACAGAACATCCGGTGCAAAGGTGTTCATTAATCATCACCTGGCCGTCTTCCAGAAACATGGCGGGACAACCCAGCTTATCGATGCAGATATGATGGCCCTTGCATTTCTCGAGATTGACATGAAATGGCCTGGATGGCTTTTTTTCGCCGATCGCCTTTGCAAATAAAGGGCAGAATTCCCTGGAAATAATGACGGATAACCCGTCATAAGTGAGTGAAGCCTTGACCGCCTCTACGGTCTTTTTCACCTTGAAGGGCTTCACCACATGGACGTCCTTGACCCCACATCCCCTTACAATGTCTTCAATGAGTATCTGAGTGCGCTCAATGCCCAGAGGCCCCGTGTCAACACCGGGGTGGGGTTGATGTCCGGTCATGGCCGTGGTGCCGTTGTCCATGATCACTAATGTGAATTTATGGTTATTGTGCACGGCGTTGATGAGCCCTGTTATTCCGGAATGGAAAAAGGTGGAATCACCGATAAAAGCGACCACCTTCTGGTCAGTGGCCTTGGAAAAGCCGCACGAGGAGCTTACGCTGGCGCCCATGCAGATCACAAAATCGGCCATGGAAAGGGGGGGTAGCATTCCAAGGGTGTAGCAGCCGATATCTGAAGGGTAAACAGTCTCCGGACCGTAAACCTCTTTTACAGCATAAGAGGTGGCCCTGTGGGGGCACCCTGCGCAGAGGGTGGGGGGCCTGGCGGGTAGGTCCGGGAGATCAGAGAGGTCCACCATAGTGGGCGGCTCATAATCTACACCCAAGTATTCGGCAATAGCCTCCCTGACCATACCGGGATCATATTCGAGAAGGCGCGAAAGCCTGCCCACCCCCTTCCCCATTATGGAAAGGCTAAGTCCCTCCTCTTGGGCTATCGCCTTCAGGTCATTCTCCATGACGGGTTCCAGTTCTTCAACCACCAATACCTTCTCCACCTGTCTGAAGAATCTTACACAAAGCCTCTTTGGAAGGGGCCATGAAAATCCAAGCTTAAGAATGCTGACCTGGTCGGCCACATCCAGATCCGCTACCGCATCTCTCGCATAGTTCAGGCTTACGCCGTTGGCCACAACGCCCCATTTCCCTTCACCAAGGATTTCATTATACGGGGATTTCTCCGATAGATCCGAAGCACGGTCGTATCTTTCCAAGAGGAGTTGGTGGAGCTTTCTTGAGACGGCGGGCACAGCCACCCAATGAAAAGGATTCTTTTCAAAGGTCGACTTACTTTTAATGGGCCTCAGAGCCCCCAGAGCCACCACCCCTCTGATGTGGTTTAGCCTGGTTGTGGTCCTCAAGATAACGGGAAGTTTCAATTCTTCCGAAAGGTCAAAGGCCGCAAGGGTGATGTCCTTCATCTCCTGGGTGTTTGTCGGCTCCAGCATGGGAAGGGAAGCCAACCGGGCGTAGTAGCGATTGTCCTGCTCATTTTGACTGGAAAACAGGGAAGGATCGTCGGCGCTCACAATGACCATGCCGCCGTTGACGCCCTCATAGGCCAGCGTCATCAGAGGATCGGCAGCCACGTTCAAACCCACGTGCTTCATGGTGACCATGGTCCTCAGACCCGATATGGCGGCTCCCGCACCTACCTCTAGGGCCACTTTCTCGTTGGTTGAGTACTCAAAGTACAGATCGGTCTCCTTACTGATGGCAAAAAACTGCTCCGGGATCTCCGAAGAGGGTGTGCCCGGATAACAGGTGGCAAAGGCTACGCCCGCTTCCAGGGCGCCACGCGCAATAGCTTCATTGCCCAGTAGGAGCATCTCTTTTCCTGGCTCGTCCAAAAGGAGTTTATGCATTTTTTCCTCCATTCTCAAAAACCTGTAGTCAATCAGAGATGGGGTGTCAAGCCAAAATGCCGAGAACTCATCTGCTTGGGTTTTCAAGGCTCTGGCGGGATATTTGAGACAATAATGGTGTGAAACGAGCCCAGATCTGGAAAACGCATCGGGTTCGGAGAATGGGAAATGGGCGATCTTTTCAATAAAAAGGGGCTGCCATGGATGCTCAGATCTGGCAACCCCTTAGTCATCAAGTTACAGGCTATTTGCTGTGTTTCTTGATCAACTCCTTGATGGTGTTCACGTAGTCCTCAGCCGGCAGACCCTTGGCTTTCTTATCATTGATATACATCCCAATGACAGGCTCAACGGTCTGTGCCCAGCGCTCATTCTCCGCTTTTGAAAGGGTGACGACTTGATTACCCCGCTCGAGTGTGAACGCTTTGCCCATTTTATCCAGTTTGTCCCACGCCTCGCCCTGTTTGGAGATCCACTCTTCACTGACCTGATCAATGACCGCTTGTACGTCATAAGGCAAAGATCTCCACTTATTGAGGTTCATGAATACAAAGAAGCCGGCCGTGTAACCCACACCGTAACACTCCACAGTACATTTGATCACCTCGGCCTGCTTCCATCCCTTTAACACCTCGTAGGGGCTCAAACTGGCGTCCACCACACCCTTTTGCAGGGCCTCATAAACACCGGACTGGGGCATGGCCACCGGGACGCCACCTAGCATTTCGGCAACCCGCGCGTTAAATCCATAGGAGCGGATCTTCAACCCCTTGAGATCCTCCATTTTTTCAACAGGTTTCTTGCTATGGAGTAGCCCCGGTCCATGTGCATGCATATAAAGGACCTTTACGTTACGAAGTTCGTCCAGTTTGTGGCTCTTCACAAAGTCGTTGATGACTTGCGTGGCCACGATCCCACTGGGATAACCCATGGGGAGGTCGATGGCTTCCAATGCAGGAAAGACGCCGCGGCTGTACCCAAGCACTGACATTCCTATGTCTGTTATCCCTTTGAGCACGCCATCATACATCTTCGCGGGCTTGAGTAACGCTCCCCCGTGATAATAGTTGATTTTCACCTTACCACCCGTACGTTTTTCTATTTCTTTTCCCCAAGCCTCAAACACCTGGGAGTGCATATGTGTGGGAGGGAAAAAATTGGCGTAGCTCAGTTGTATGGGCGCTGCCTGCGCCGAATTCCCCCCGGGAAGAAAAAACACGCCTAGGGCGAACACGAGAAAAAAGACCAAAAACCAGTTTTTCACTTTCATGATTTCCCCCTTTGCAAAAGAGTTTTTGATTGATTAAGAGCTCCTCAAACCTCGATCCTTATCTCCTTTATACCGCTTCTCAAATACAATGAAGCTATTGAACGTGTCAAGCCAAAACATGGATTCTGCATGTAATTTTGAATAAATAAGACACAATTTAGCAAACAATTTTCAATTCTTGCAACGCATTATAATGGAAATCGTCCCGTGCTGCCGGAAAATCATATGAGAACGGGACTCTTGGTCTTTCATTTTTCTGTCCGGCGCCAGTCGCGGCTTTTTGTTTTTCCAAAAAGATTTCCCAAGTACTCTTTCAACAATTCCTTCAACAAAAATATTTAGCCCTTGAGAGCATTGACTTTTTTTGCCGAGCTGTGGTATCTGGACTACGCCGGATCTAGCATTTTCTCGGTCATCCTTAAACGTGTATTGCATTGAAATAACCCCATGGCGAAAAAGTGGCCTATCTAGATAAATTTTCCAGGGAACTGGCAAGGATACTGTATTGGGTTGCAGGCCTATCTATCGTCTCCATGATGTTTCTCACCTGCGCGGACGTGGCCCTTCGTTTCTGCGTCACCGTTTACCATGCAACCCACTGGGAGTTTCTAACACCTTTTCGGCCCATCGCCGGGACCTATGAACTGGTCTGTTATATGGCCACTGTAGCTGTCGCGTTTGCTATGGCCCATACAACGGTGGAGAAGGGCCATGTGGCTGTGAGTTTTGTGGTCGACCTCCTGCCGAAGAGGGTCCAGAATGTCATCGCAACCATTACCAATTCCTGCGGACTGCTATTCTTCATTCTGATCGCATGGCGGTCGGTCTTGTATGCCAGTCATCTTAAGGCCAGCGGGGAAGTGTCTCTCACCCTTCAGCTCCCCTTTTATCCGTTTGTGTATGGTATCGGCCTTTCAGCGTTTGCGGTCTGCTTCGTTTTGCTAAGAGACTTACTCCGGAGTCTGGCTGAGGTGTTCGAAAAATGAGCGTCACCACCATAGGCATCATCGGTGTTATCGTCCTGGTCATTATGCTATTTTCCAGAATGCCCGTGGGCTTCGTCATGGGCTTCCTGGGGTTTCTCGGTTTCAGCTACGTGCGGGGTCTGGAGCCGGGTCTGAGTCTTGTTGCCCGGGATGTCTTTGATGTGTTTTCTTCGTATGGCCTGACGGTTGTCCCCCTGTTTGTCCTCATGGGGCAGGTTGCCTTTCACTCGGGCATCAGCCGCAGGCTTTATGATTCGGCTTATGTCTTGGTGGGGAGTCGCAAGGGCGGTCTTGCCATGGCCACTGTCGCGGCCTGTGCAGGATTTTCAGCCATATCCGGATCTACCAATGCGACGGCAGCTACTATGGCTACGGTCACCCTACCCGAGATGAAGCGGTATAAGTATGACATGGGCCTGGCCACAGGGACGGTGGCTGCTGCGGGAAGCCTGGGCATCTTGATCCCGCCCAGCGTCATCTTTATTGTTTATGGTATACTCACTGAGCAGTCCATCGGAAGGCTCTTTCTTGCTGGCATTTTCCCCGGCATCCTTCTCTCCATTCTTTTTATGTTGACTATCTATGTGCGAGTCTTGAGGAAACCCTCTATAGCCCCTCCCGGCCCAAAGACAGCTTTTAGAGAGAAGATCAGGTCCTTTGCTGGTGTGCTGGAGACGCTACTCATCTTTGTGATGGTCATGGGGGGCATCTTTTTCGGTATCTTTACCCCTACGGAGGCGGCCTCGGCGGGTGCTTTTTTGACTATATTGCTGGCCGTTAGCAGAAAACAACTCACCTGGCGGGGATTTGTCCAGTCATTGGCAGACACCACACGCATCAGCTGCATGGTCATGGTGATCGTGACCGGGGCTGTCATATTCGGCCACTTTATGGCCGTGACCAGGTTACCTTATGACCTGGCCGCCTGGGTCAGCACTCT
>Ga0209427_10004456_pt1 | contig 16194 bp, 13 predicted proteins | sample DeeMarSWOR136_30_FD_187465 | JGI IMG/M metagenome (GOLD analysis project Ga0209427, IMG submission 187465) | Marine sediment microbial communities from White Oak River estuary, North Carolina - WOR-1-36_30 (SPAdes) (version 2) | ecosystem: Environmental > Aquatic > Marine > Intertidal zone >...
CGATGCTTCGACTATGGAGTATGTCATGTCAGGGAAACCGAAGGAAGTTGTGATCCCCAAAGAGAATGCCGTATTCTGGCTAGATAAAAATGGTTTCTGGCACTACGGTCATGAAAAATTCCAGCACAGGAAGATTATCAATTATTTTCATTCTTCAATAAGAAAGGACAAGGAGGGTTACTATGTTGTGCAGGCCCATAGAGACCATGTGGAGAAAGTCTATTTCCCATACGAGGATACGGCCTTATTTGTCTTTGATGTGATAAGAGACGAGGATATAACCCTTGTATTGAACACCGGAAAACGAATAAAGCTACAGCCCAAAAAGCTGTTCATTAAGGACGATAGCTTATACATGCATTTTAAAGAAGAGCGTGTGAAATTCACAGAGCAGGCCTTAGTAAGGATATCTGATCTCATTAAAGATGACAATGACCAGTGTCACATAAGGGTAAGAGGTAAAAAATATAGGATACGCCCATTATAGGGAAGGAGGCATGTGGGCAAAGAATGCAACCCAATGAGCGCTACACCAAAGGCTTTTGTCAATAAGAAGAGGAAGAACCTGTAACATCGAAAAGAAGGGAGGTTGGAATATGTGGCATCGAGAAAAGTGTGATCTATGTGGTGATTGCTTGGTCCGCTGTCAATATGTGGATTATGACAAGGAAAAAGCCGTTCAACAGATAGAAGAGCTCATGGAGGGGAGAGCGGCCGAAATTCTGAAACAATGCGTTACCTGCTGTGCCTGCAACGAATATTGCCCTACGGGTGCCAATCCTTTCGATCTCATCAATCGGCTCCAGGAAGTCCATAATTCGTTGCCCATACCTGAAAAAACGAGGAAATTTATGGGGGCAGGCGCAACATTACCCTCAGCACTGGCAGAAGGGGATGAGGGAAAGCCGGGTCTCTCACTCTGTGCCATGGAATGGGCTTTGCCAGATGACGCCGTGGGTGGTCAAATGTTCGAAGGAATGACCATTGCCAAGGGCGGCGAGTATTTCTGCTACCTGGGTTATGTGCATATTGGGATGGATAGTCCGCTCAAGGAAAATGCCCAAGGCTTCATAGACAGCCTTGCCTCGCTTGGTTTGGGGGAAATCGTATTCATCCATGATGATTGCTATTCCATGATTTCCAAAATGCCCGAGTACAATGTCCAAGTTCCCTTTAAGCCCTTACATATTGTGGAATACATGCGCAACTATCTGAAGGAACATCAGGACAGGATCACACCCCTTGATCGGAAAATAGCCTACCAAAGACCCTGTGCTTCCAGGTATACAGGCGAAATGGATCCCATCCTTGACGAGACGTTTGAGCTTATCGGCGTGGAAAGGGTGGCCAGAAAGTATGACCGGGAATCCGCCCTGTGCTGTGGTTCTCTCTTTTCACGTGTGGACCCTGAGAGGATAAAGCCCTTCATGGCTAGAAATATCCAGGACGCTTCGGAAGCAGGGGGTGAAGCCATGGTCTTTCTCTGCCCACTTTGCATGGGTGCGCTTGCTAAACCGGCTAGTGAACAAGGCTTGAAACCCGTATTCATAACACAACTCGCCCGCATGGCCCTGGGAGAACTGCCCCCTTTTTGATGCTATGGCTTGGCTGAAGTAAAAGGGCTTGCACCGATTTATTTTCAGGTGTAAAGCTGCCCTTTACAAGCAGGAGAGGGCGGTGTAATATCCGGCTGACCGAACTTGCGGGTGATGCCCCGCCCTTTAGGGCGTTGAGCTTCACTTAATATTGAAAGGAGAACCATTCTTATAAGCATGGAAAAACTAGATATAACCAGAAGTCTGAGACTTTTTGATGAGGCAACGAAATTGGTTCCCGGTGGCGTGGGAGGTGCCAGACGACCCTACAATTTTGTCAGGGGAGAATATCCAATCTTTTTCGAACGCGGCAAGGGTGGCAGAGTGACCGACGTGGACGGAAATGAATATGTGGACTTCCTCTGTGGTTTTGGGCCTATTATCCTGGGCTATAGAGAAGAGGAAGTTGATGAAGCGGTTATCAGGCAGATCAGAGACAAAGGCTTCTGCTTTACCCTTACGCAGCCCTATCAGAATCAGCTCGCGGAGAAACTCAATGAATGCATCCCCTGTTCAGAAATGTGCGTTTTCACAAAGACCGGTTCAGATGGCACGACAGCGAGCATCCGTATTGCAAGGGGATACACAGACCGGATGAAGGTCATGCGCTGTGGTTACCACGGCTGGCATGACTGGTGCGTTGAGGTTAAAGGGGGCATTCCTGAAAAGCTCTACGAGGATGTACATGAATTCCATTATAATAATCTTAATCAGCTCGAAGACTTGATGGCAAAATATGGGGATGAGACTGCCGCTATCATTTTGACGCCTTTTGGGCATCCCCTCCATGAGAAAATGCAAGAACCTGAACCCGGGTTTCTTGAAGGCGTGAGAGGAATAGCTACGAAGTATGGCGCCGTTTTGATCTATGATGAAATCCGTACCGGATTCAGGCTCAGTATGGGCGGAGCACAAAAGCTTTATGGCGTCACTCCTGATCTGTCAGTCTTTGGAAAAGGAATGGCCAACGGGTATGCAATAAGTGCCCTTGCTGGAAAAGCTGAAATTATGAAAGCTGCTGAACAAAAGGTTTTTGTCTCTTCTACCTTCTTCTCAAACAGTAGCGGTTATATTGCCGCTCTAAAAACCATTGAAATCCTGGAGCGTGACAATGTCCTTGATAAAATATGGGAAAGGGGTGGCCGTTTTCTGCAGAAAGTCAGGAACATCACTAACAAATATGATGTGGGAGCCGAGTTGAGCGGCGTTGCGCCCATGTTTTTCATCACCTTCAAGAGGGATAAAGCAGATACCTATAAGGCTAGACGCGAGGATTTCTACACGCAGCTTATCCGCAGAGGCGTCTTTTTACACCCACACCATCATGGATATATTTGTTACAGGCACACTGAAGAGGATCTGGACTTAGCGGCTGAAGCCATAGATGAAGCCCTGGCCTATGTCAATGAGAAACATGGTGTTTCTAAATAGAGCCCAGGGCGCAAACGGAAATCGATAGGCTAAGGACAAAGGGGGAGGATGGCAGATCCATGCTAAAGTGCAAGCATAGATGTTATGGTTTCCGTTTGATGTATTTTTGCGCCTCTTTTTAGGAGGGCTGCAAAATATCTTTCTGGATCGATGCACCCTTCTGGGGCCACCACCCCCCTTACTTTAACATCGCCTGAATGAAGCATGAGAGCCGCGATCGACGCGGCAATCCCTGTTCCTGGTGCCGTCCTGCCCACGATGTCAGAGGTGTATGTCACCTGTTTCCCTTTTCTTTCCCCCTTTACGATCACTTTCATGCCCGAAGCCATAGGTCCCTGATCTTTGTTATCGGGAATTGTACGCCAAAGTTGCAATGTAAGATCATAGGGCGCCACTTTAGTCCCTTTGATCTCTATGGGCTCCGTGCCGAGAAAGCCTGATTCATTCTGCTCTTGAATGAGCCGGTCTACCCATGCGGGTAGCATCGCGCCTTTGATAACGACCGTTTTCACGCCGTCTATATACCTTGGCATTGTGAGTGGTTGAGGGTGACCCACATAACGAACCTGACAATGTCCAAGGGGTTCGAGGAATTCAGCCGTCTCTTCACCGGTACCGGCTTTTACATACTCTAGGCGACCGTTCAAATATTGGGGGACATTTCCTGTATTCATATGGAGACTATGATCCCAAGCTGCACCCGAAGTCGCACCTTCCTCCAAGTCAGCGATACTGACAACCCAAAACAAGGCAATCTCGTCAACGCGATCTAGATGATTTGCATGATACTTCGCTATGAGGTTGTTCGTGCCCGGATCCGATCCCATTCCTGTCAAGATGGTTATTCCTGCTTCTTTGGCCGGGTTATCAACTTCAGGAACAAAGAGATTGAGAAAGGTCTTATACTCATCGGAGATATCCACATAATTCACCTTCGCTTCGATAGCCGCCCTGGATACTGTGACACCCGTCTTGTGGAATGGCCCTGCGCAGTTAATGACCACGTCAATATCCCTAAGTGCTTTGACCAGGCCCTCCTTATCGTTTACATCAATTCTACTGAGCGATACCTTTTCACTAGTGCGCAACTTATCATATAATCGATTTGGATCTGTAATTATATCACCTAAAATGACTTTCTTAACCTGCTCCTGCTTAATAAGGTCCCGGGCGGCAGCCTGGCCCATACTCCCCGCTCCGCCTAATACTAATGCCTGCATATTCCCTCTCCCCTCTAGATTATAGTTGACTTGCGATCATTCACTCATACCCTGTATAGGGAATTTCGCCTTGTGTGTCAATCGGGAAGGCACCTTATGATATGGAGCAGTCGCCTTAGTCAACCGCCGACGCCAAGGCTTTGGAGGTTAAAAGACTACGGCGCGCCAAGGAGCATGGAGTGAGGTGTAAGGACTAAGGACAAGGGACGGAAACGTGGCGTGTTCCCATGAGAGAGCCAGGACTAGCCTGAAATCCGATTCCTTTTGACTTCAAGTGCCCTACGTGATTTAATGAAACATAAGTTTCCTTTTTGCGCATTTGACATGGATGTGCGAAGTTCTACCATTGAAAAATACCTTTTATGAGGCCTTTCTCACTCCTGGCAGCTAGTCGTGCTATCTATAAGGATTCTGATCGTCGTATTTCAGCCGCTTGTGAAAAACGAATGCACCGAGAGACCCTAATCTGGTTATACAAAGGGGGACGCGGGGGCTATTCAGTCCTGCCGAAGCATGGACCAGGACAGGACGGGAACCTTGCATGAACACGGTCCGGCTACAGCGTCAGGGGTTATGAGGAAGCTCGACCAAACCATGCAAACCTGATTTCTGGAAACCTATTATGAAGCTATGTCAAAAATGTGGCCAATCGGTGGCCGAAGATGTTAGCACGTGCCCAAGCTGTGGTGGCGAGGTCGGCGAAGGGATAAAATACGTCGACGAATACCGGATAGAGGAGGTTCTGCACGAGGGCCACGACAGCATTCTCTGCCGTGCCTTCAAAGAGGGCGATGAGAAGCCTGTCATGATCCGACTTTTCACGCCCCAATCCGCACTAAACGAGGAGGTGGCCGACAGACTCAAGAAGGAATTGGAGGAACTGAAGAAGCTTCCTCCTGAGCATTTCGTCAGCCACCAGGAAATTAGGCGTTCCTCTGAGGGATTGTGGTACCGGGTCAGCGAATGGGTAGACGCAGAGAGCTGGGGCGACCTGGTGCGCTCCGGGCACCTGGAGGACTACATAGAGGCCTTTGACCTCTTTTCCAGAATGGCATCCGCCTTAAACATCCTCCACGAGACAGGACATATCATCCCCCATCTGATCCTGAACGACCTTATGTTGATAAAGGACGAAAAGGGGGCTTATGACGTTAAAATCGACTACAAGCTTTCCCGCTTCCTGGACCCGAAACTGGATCGGCCGGGTCCCATGTTGAAACGACTTCTGGCCTGTCACCCTGATATCATTAATCAGCGACCGCTGGATTTTCGGAGCGATATTTGGTCGCTGGGTAAGATTTTCATAGAACTCCTCACGGCCGACTATGAGACCTGCGACTTCACGGCAAAAATAGATGAGCTGTCGCTGCCCCAAGAGGCTGAGGCCCTCTTTAGAACCATGCTGGCCGAGGACCCGGCTCTGCGGCCAAGCTCCATGGGCGAGGTGGCCGAAACTCTCAGCCAGATCTCGGCAGAGGAGATTGAAAAGGCTAGAACACGGGCCATGGAGCTGGCTTCAACTTCGGCCAAGGCGGTCAGGCGGATCAGAAGAAGGCAGAAATGGCTGGCGGTCTCGATCGCCCTGTTGATCGTGGCTGGAGTCCTTGCCTGGTTTCAACTGGGCGTGAGGAAGAAGGACAGCGTAGCCGTTCTTGAGAGTTACGCCAATCAGTACGCCCGATCCGTGGCCTTTGTGGTGGTGGAATATTGGCTGAAAGAGGGCGAAAATATTATTTATCGAAATCGTGGCGAGGGAACAGCTTTTCTGGCAGACAAGGACGGTTACTTGCTGACGAACCGCCATGTGGCTTGCCCTTGGTTAGAAGACAGGACCCTCATTGAGGCGATTGCTTATCTCAGACAAAGCGGCCGCCCAGCAAGCTTTGGCTACAAGATGTTGCTCTGGTTCGAAGGGGAAAAAGCGTTTAAGCGCTCCGCTGACTTGATTGGCTCCGAGGATCTGGCTGACCTTTACTTTCTTGGTTCAGCCTTTCGCTCGGACGGCACCCCTCGCCTGACGATTGCCGGCGTGGCCAAACCCCCGGTCCAAACGCGGAAGCTCGTTATATCTCCGCTCAGGGATGATTTTGCGGTGCTCAAAATAGACCGCGTGCCGGCGGGGCTAAGTCCTCTGCCCCTGGACCTGAAGCTGGACACCAGGCGCATTCCCAAGCTCTCAGGGGTCATGACCCTGGGGTTTCCCCTGGGCAGCCGATACCAGGGGAGTAACGTCAATGTGAGCGTCACAGGAGGCCATGTGCGCCGCACATTTGAAGACCTGCTCCAGGTCGACGTGGCATTCTACGGAGGTGACAGTGGGGGGCCGATCATCGACACACGCGGCAAGGTTATTGGCATCGCTTCCGGGGTGGCCACGACACTGGCTCCGGGCGTGATGCCTATAACCACTCCCCTATGGAACATGGCGATGGTCCAGCCCATTACAAAAGCCGCTGCCTTTCTTCAGGACCTCAAAGGGGGCCAGGTCAAATGGAATGGCGTTTTAAATCTATCCGTGGAGGAAAAGGTCAGAAAAATTATCCAGACAGCCTTTGAGGGACGCTGGGCCGATGCCATGAGCCTGGCGGATGAGGAGCTCAAGCTCAGCTTAGATCCCTCCCTTGTCATGGTTGGAGGTATCATGCACTTCTGCGCGGGTGACGACCAGGGCGCTAGCCGGCTTTTTGCGCAGTCCGTGTCCATGGACCCAGAGAATAGCCTGGCCAGGCTGATGCTGTGTATCATCGCCTGGAAGGCAGGCGCTCCCTCCATGGAGATTCATCGCAAGGCGCTGCTGGCCCTGGACTGGCGCTCTGAGGCCGAGTTCCCGGGTTACGTCTGCCGGGTTCTTGAGGGCATGGTAGGGGAGGAAACGGCCCTTGAGGGTTGGGAAACCGCGGGCGAACGCAGTTGGCTCCGTTACGCTGTGGGCCTGCTCAAGGAAAAACAGGGGCAATGGGCTGAATCGGAGAGCTTGCTGAAGGAGGCCGTGTTATCCGCAAATGCCGAAACCTTGGAATTCTTTTTGTTCCGGGCAAAACTGGAGATGATTCAGAAGAGGAGGCTGGATGCTCTGCAGGGTAATGCGCAGTGGGCTGAGTATCAGGGGAGCATTGAGGCATTCAACGAGATCGTCCTCAAAGACCAGATGAGCAAGGATAGCCGACGGTCCGAGGTGGCCGATCTAAGGGCGGAGCTTCAAAACCCTGCCAGCAGCCTAAAGGGCCGGAGAGAAGCGCTTGAGAGAATTTTGGAGATAGCTCCGGACAATGGGGACGTTCTGGTGGGGCTGGCCTTGTACAGCGCCATGGAAGAGGCGTGGGATGAGGCCTTGGCATACACCCGGACGTTCCTGAAAAGAAGCGGGAGACAGAGCGCTAGTCGCCTGCGCATGGGGCTCTTGGAGGCCGAGATTCTGCGTTACACAGGGAAACGGGAGGAGTCTCGAGCCGCCCTTGAGGCGTATAATCAGGTGACGAGGGATCCGTGGTTCCGGGCCATCAGCGAGTGCCTGCTGGGTAAACGCAGCGTGGAGTCCCTGGAAAAGGGGGCGGGAATGAGTCCAGAGAACCTCATTACCCTTTACACGGCCTTGGGTTTGTGGGCCGAAGGGGCCGGGGAAAGGGAGAGGGCTGTGGAATACTACGAAGAAGCTCTGGAGTCTCTACTGGATACCTGGTACGAATTTGAATTTGCCAGGGAAAGGATAAAACGTCTGAAGGGGCAGTTGGGGTGAGCAAGAAAGGTAAGGGGACGCCTTACTGATGCCCGTTAAATAAGTATCACCCCGTTACGATGAAATGCTGCTGCAGGACATGCAAAGGCCCTAACACCGGTAGCACATCAAGTTCAACAGGCAACATACATGACACTAACAAACAGAATGAAGTTCAAGATGATGTCCTTCGTTCATGAAACTCTCTATGGTGTGTTCAGAGATCCCTTTAAGGCTCTCCATGCTGCGGGACTCAAGGCGGGTCAGCAGGTCCTGGAAGTGGGTTGTGGCCCCGGTTTTTTCACCATTCCCGCCGCAAAGATTGTCGGGCAGGGAGGGAGCATCCTCTCTCTGGACATCAATCCGCTGGCCGTAGAACATGTTCAACAAAAGATCGAAACCGAAGGCCTGACCAACGCCAAGACCATGCGGGCCGACGCTGCGCGGACGGACTTGCCCGAGCAAGGCTTTGACCTTGTCTTTGTTTTTGGTTTTGCTCGGCCCATAGGAGGGATGGAGGGCATTTGGCCCGAACTCCATCGTCTTTTAAAGGGAACAGGGGTTCTATCTGTCGAAGGGCGGCTTGGGCCTCCTATTGAGCTTTTTGAGCCCTTGAAGCGCCAACGCAGGATAGCCCGGTTCAGAAAGATTGGATAAGCAGACAGACCACGGAAAACAGACACCTTTGTCAGTGTTTAGTATCTCGTAGGTTTTTTTCTCCTTGACTTAATCACTCAACACTGTATGTTGGCAAGCACTGGGGATTAGGTGTTCAACCTGTCTCTGGTTAGCCCCTGGCTACCCTAGGAGGAAAGGGTTAGTTTTTAGGGGCTTTCTTTTGTGGCCTAAACCCGCAAGATGGAGGACATGGTCCCTTGTGGCGCTAGACCGCTTCAATGGTAGAAGGCGGTTTTTTGGTGATGTTATAGGTGACGCTGACGACGCCTGGCACTTCTGTTGTGATTCTCTCAGCCAATCGGTCCAGAACATCATAAGGGAGCCTGGTGGGCGAACCTATTTTAGCGTCCTTGCTCTCCCAACATCTGACCTCCACCTGTAATCCGAAATCGCGTTTTCCTTCTCTTATGCCAACAACTCGGTCCTCGTGCAGAATGGCCAAGTACTGAAATGCCCCGCTGTCAGATAATTCTTCCTCAACAATTTTGGTGGCACGTCTCACCGTCTCCACCCGTCCCGGTGTCGTCTCCCCGATGACTCTTGCTGCCAGGGCCGGGCCCGGAAAAGGGGGCCGATTATAGATCTCCTCTGGCAGAGCGAGGGACTTGCCGACTTGCCTGATGGATGATTTGCGAAGCTGGATCAAGGGTTCTATGACCTTGTACCCGTACATTTTCTCGGGATCAATGCCGAGCTGCTCGAGAATATTGTGTTGTCTTTTGATTCCAGCCACGGTCTCTTCGATATCCGTATAGTTTGTCCCCTGAAGGAGATACTTGGCTCCGGTCTTTCTGACCAAATCACCAAAGACATCGCGGTAAAATGAGCGGGTAATAGCCTCTCTTTTCTCTTCTGGGTCTGTGCGGCCTTTCAAGGCTTCGAAAAAAGTCTGCTGGGCATCGAAGAGCTCCACCTTGACGCCCAGATCCTTGAACAACGAAACAATATGCACAGGTTCTCCATCTCTCATCAGGCCGCTATCAATAAAATATGTCTTCAGCCTATCTCCCAACGCCTTGTGTCCGAGCAGAGTAACCACCGAGGAATCAACTCCGCCAGACAGGGCATTAACGGCCAACCCGTCACCAACGGTTGAGGAGATTTCCTCAATCTTTTCGGGGATGAATTTATCGGGATTTAGTTCAGCTAAACTGATTTCCTGGATATCCATGTGACCTCTCCCTCCTGTTTGTCGCTAGAATCTTCAAATCGTAAATTTTGGCTTTTCTGAGTGAATATGTTTAAGAATGCCCCCATGTCAAGGAATAACTGGATAAAGGTCAGAATTAGAGAACTTTGGCGCTGTAAATTATGGCTATCCATTGGGGTTTGCATATTGAATATCTGGTTTTCCAGTGTAGAATAGACCTTAGAATGCGCTTCGAGACTCAGAGTATTTGAAATGTGAAAAGATTTGTGGTAACCAAACCGCCAAAGTCGTCATAGTGTTTCGTGTTCGATAATTTAGGTGAGACAGAAAAGGAGGCTAGAATGCCATGTTAGACAAGGAGGCAGATCTGGCAGGACCTGGCATTGGGGATTATGGGGAGCTGGAGAAAATTCTCCCAGAGAACTACAGTTCTTTGTTGAACCCAAAGGAGACGCAGAAAGCAATCTTTGCGGTGAAATCCTATATCGAAGGGAATCTCTGTAAAGAACTTAATCTGATGATGGTTACGGTTCCGCTGATTGTTGAGGCGGAGAGCGGCGTGAACGACTTCTTGGATCGGGACGGGTCAAGGAGTCCGATCCAGTTTCACGTTTCCAACGATCACGGTAAGAATCCGGTTAATGCCCAGGTGGTGCAGGCAGCAACCAAATGGAAGCGAATGGCGCTAAAGCAGTTCGGGATGGGCGTTGGAGAGGGCCTGCTCACCGACATGCGGGCTGTACGCAAGGACTACTTCCTCGACCATGATCATAGTGTTTATGTGGATCAGTGGGATTGGGAGCTGGCGATCACAGAGGAGCAACGTAACCTAGATTTTCTCACGGAGGTTGTGAGGAAGATCTGGAAGGTCCTCAAGGGCGCTGAGATACATGTCCAAGAACTCTTTCCGCAACTAAAGACAGACGAGTATCCCGATTTACCCGATGAGCTTACCTTTATTCATGCCGAAGATATCCTCGAGAGATATCCCGATATTCCACGTAAGGCTCGTGAAACAGCTATCCTGCAGGAATACCCGGCAATCTTTATCTATGGAATCGGTTGGGTACTCGAAGACGGATATCCACACGAAATGAGGGCTGCGGACTATGACGATTGGGTCACAGAAACCCGGTCCAAGGATGGCAGGCCCATGCATGGCTTAAACGGTGACATCCTTGTCTGGAATCCCGTGACAAAGCGTCGTCACGAGCTCACGTCCATGGGAGTTCGGGTAAACGCCGAAACGCTCAAGAAACAACTGGAAATTGCGGGACAGCTTGAATTCCTCCAATTCCCCTATCACCAAGGCATCACAAATAATACGCTGCCCCTCAGTATTGGCGGCGGCATTGGGCAGTCACGGACCTTTATGCTCTTGCTCAGAAAGGCCCACCTGGGAGAGGTGAGTGTCACCGTATGGCCGCAGAAATTCAGGGACATGTGCAGGCAGAAAAATATCCATGTCCTTTGATGAAAATCGATGAAAAGGGGAAAGCCGTGCTTATTTGCCGTTTATCATTGATCATGGATCATTGCCTGGAAAAAATGGGGGACATCTTCAGGATAACTAGCCGAGACAAAAGGAGCGAGCCATGGGCAGCATACGAGGAATTAACCATATTGCCTTTGCAGTAAAGGATTTGGATGAATCCATTAAATCCACTGTTGAGATCCTAGGCGGAGAGCTGATCGTGAAATTCGAAAGCACAGAGCAAAAATACATTGGCGCATGCATTCAATGGGGTGAACACATCATCAGTTTTCTACAAGCTACGGATGAGAGCAGCTTTGTGGCCAGACACATTGAGGAGAGAGGGGTGGGCGTCCAACACATGGGCCTGACCATTGATAATCTCGATGCGTATGTGAAAGAGTTAGAGCGTAAAGGAGTGCGAGTAGATAAAACGGATATGGCGAATGAGAAATTCAAGGAGGCGCTTGTGGGCCCAAAGACGGGCAACGGTATAGTGCTGCAGCTGATGGAGTGGAAAGACGGTCCCATGGATGTTTCACCGGAGGGCAAAGAGCGGTTAAAGCAGAAGTACCGTGAAACACCCGGCTTGCGGTTGATGGCGTAAGGCTGTCCACCCGTTAATTTCTGTTTCGAGGTTACCCTATGGAGCATTCCCTAAAAATGTGCCCAGCTGGCTCCTGACAGAATGTCCATTCTGTTGGGAGGAGGGGATATAAAGCCAAGAGTGAATTCATTCCTTTGATTTTTCATAAGAAAAGACTGTTTCTCCCAAGTGATGACTCTTAAAAAAATAGTTGCAGTCGTTTTAGCAGGTGGTGTCAAAAAGTTCTCTTTGAGAGAGTTTTATCACCAATTGGAAGATCTATTTTCATACAGAGAATGGTATTTTAGGAGAGGATATAAATCACTAAAAAGAATAAAGCTAAACAGGGGTGCCGCTGGAAAGCCGAGGCCCATGCTAGAATACATATTAAACACACTAAGAAATACAGAATGCATAGATAAAATTCTAGTTGTTGGCCCTGAAAAAGAGATAAGAGAAAAAATTGATCCTGATCTATTATCAGAGGCCAGTAATATTGAGGTCGTGCAGCAAAAAGAGAGCTATGGACACAACGTAAAAGAGGGTTATGACCGTGCCGGAGAAAAATATGTTCTATTTGTCACTTCAGATTCCCCCACAACGAAAGAAAAAGATGTATCAGAATTCATAGAAATATGCAGAGAGTTATATGATGAATATGATTTAATATATCCACTTGTGAAAGAGTCATTGTTAAAAAAATATTATAAGTTATTCCCTAGGCCATTTTTCAGAATGAAACCAGATAATATGTTTCCTAATGATTACATCGATGAAGAAGATCTTCAAGAAGATGGAAGAGTTGGATTTAGGATAACAAGCATGGCTTTTGCAAATTTAGAGGGCTTTCCGGCGGAAAGGATTGATGAAGCATATAATCTTAGAAAATTCTATAGGAAGAGTTCAAGGGACAGGCTAAAGCAAATATTTGGGAAAAATTTGATCAGAAGATATAGGCAAGGTCTAAAGATGTCAGAAATAGAAAAGATGTTTTTCAATTATGAGGGCTTGACGATAAAGATTGTTGGCCTGAGAGGTGCAGGTACTTCATTAGATATTGATAGCACGAGAGACGAAAAGAAATTTCATGACTTATATTTATGAAGGTATTTTATGGATAAAAAGGGAAGAAGGAAAGGAGTTCATCAATGGAACTACAAGATTTCATCGCTGAGACTCTCAAGGAGATCATTAGTGGAGTAAGACGCGCCCAGGAGAGTGCCATTGAACTGGGAGCTAAGGTAAACCCGCGTGGCGGCTCAATCGTTGAAATGCGTAATGTTCAATTTGACGTGGCAGTCAGCACAAGTGAGGGTGCCGAAAAAAAGGGGGGTATATCTGTTTTTGTGGGTCCTATCGGGTCGGTGGGTTCTGAAAGTCAATCTGATTTAACAAGCAGCTCGATGAGTCGCATTAAATTCTCTGTCCCATTGAAACTTCCCGTACAACCAAAGGCAAGACCGACAAGGCGAAGGTAAGAAGGCTGCTGGGAAGAATGAAGAGGACGGGCGCGGCAAGAGTGTGCGGGCCAAGGAGGACTGAGTTGGCATGAAGGGGCAAAGTAGCTAAAGGATTGGCCTACCTCAGGAATCTTTTAATTGCTGGATTTGACCGTATCTGTCAAAAGGTCCTGGTATAATACCCCCCAAAAAGAGTCATGGAGATTTCGCAAGATGGGCTCCAAAAAGATGCCCATGCTTTCAAAAACAAGGTATCAGGCCGGGTTACAGTGCCCTCTGCGTTTGTGGCATACCTGCTACAATCCGGACCTGGCCTCGGAAACATCCCCTGTGCAGCAGGCCATATTCGATACCGGTCATGAAGTGGGGAGACTGGCGACCCAACGATATCCGGGGGGCGTTTTCATTGAGGAGGATCATCTGCATCATCACGAGGCCGTTAAGAGCACCTTGGTCGCCATGGAAGATCCAAAAGTAAGAGCGATCTACGAGGCCGGCTTTCTGTATGATGACGTCCGGGTTCGGGCGGACATTCTCCAAAGGCAGGAAAGTGGTAAGTGGGACCTGATTGAGGTAAAGTCATCCACAAGGGTGAAAGAGGAGTATTATCCGGATGTGGGAATTCAGTACTATGTCCTGAAAGGCGCAGGTTTAGACATTAACCGGGTTCTCCTTATGCACCTGAACAATCAGTATGTGTATGACGGAAAGGAGCTAGATCTCGAAGGGCTCTTTTCATCTTCAGACCTGACGGAAGCGGCTCTCGCCTATCAGGAAAAGATCCCCGAGACGCTGGCCGAACTGAAAGAAATGCTGGCGAGTGCAAATCCCCCTGAGATTGTCCCCTCAAAGCATTGCAACAGGCCTCATGGTTGTGATTTCTGGGAGCACTGCACAAAGGGCATGCCCGAGCACTGGGTCATACAACTTTCAGGGATTGGGCAGAACAGGTTGGATGAACTGCAGGGTTTGGGCATAGATGACATCGGTGATATCCCTGAGCAATTCCCCCTAACCGCAATTCAGGATCGCATCAGGGCTTGTGTGGCAAATAAGGAAGCGTACATCGGGCCAGAGCTAAGGCATGAGCTCCAAGGTTTCCAGCATCCCATCCACTTTCTTGATTTCGAAACATTAGGTCTCGCCATTCCACGCTACGCCGGAACAAGGCCCTATCAGGGAATTCCCTTCCAATGGTCAGATCATATTCTACACAGAAACGGAAAGATCGAGCACAGGGAATATCTTTGCGAAGAAGACAAGGACCCCAGAGAGGAATTTACGCGCACGCTTCTGGATGTTTTGGGAAGAAAGGGATCCATATTGACCTACACGAACTATGAGAAGGGAATCATCGAAGGTCTTGCTGAAAACCTGCCTAAACACGGGAAGGCGCTTTTGGCTATCCTGGATCGATTGGTGGATCTCTATAAGATCATCAAGAATAACTACTATCACCCAAAATTCCACGGCTCCTTTTCACTTAAATCTGTACTCCCGGCTATCATACCCGAAATGAGCTATAATAGCCTTAATGTTCAGGAAGGCCAGGAGGCCGGTATCGAATACATGCGAATGCTCGATCCCTCCACACCGATTGAGGAGAAAGAAAAGATTAAGGAAGATCTGTTGGAGTACTGTGGGCGCGATACCTTAGCCATGGTGCGAATCAGGGAAGCCCTTTTGAAGCTATTTTGATCAAGGGGCTTGGAGGTGAACAGGGACGAAAAAGTGGCTTAAGCCGCAGCGTCACAGGCCCCAGCGAACTATACCTAGATTTCAGGATGAAGGTTTTGAGGTAATCGCCTTTTAGGGGTGAAATGTTAACCGGAGGGGCTGGGACTGGTCATAAGGAAAGCGGTTATTGTCCGGGTTGTCAGGTGGTTTCTACCCAGATAGAGGAGGGAGGACAAAGATGGCAGAAGAATTGGTGGCAAAGAAGAATGTTGGGGATAAATTTAGCAGCGATTCCAGGATTATTACGGGTACTGAGCTGGACATGTTTTGCACTATTGCTGGGTTGAGACTGGATCCTTTTTTGGATGATGAGGCCGGCAGGGCTTTAGGCTTTAAGGGAAGGGTGGTTCCCGGTGCTTTTGTGTTCGCCTTGGTGTTCGGGATGCTTGGAGAGCTCCTCAATGGGCATGTACATGTGGGAACCGATAACATGAAAGTGCTTGCGCCACTTTATCCATACGAGAGGGTTAGAGTGGATGGAGAAGTCGTTAACAAAAAGGAGACCGCCAAAGGAGGTAGAGTTTTTGTTACGTGGGCATGGGCGATAAAGAATCAAGATGATGCGATTTTGGCGCAAGGTGAAAACACGTGAATGTATAGAGAAGCTTGAGAGCCGTGAAAGCTCTTCACATGTAAATCTGCGGACGGTGCATTGTTGCAGACGATTTTTAGTCATTTTCAAAACCCATCCCGCGGGGCGGGATGATATAAACAAGCTTTGCTAGCGAAGTGAGTGTTCACTATGCGGCTTGGTAAAGGAACTAGGTTGTGCCCGTGTGAGGTCACGCCCCTTTTCTCAAGGCCATATCTATATAGTGAGGGGGAAGTGACCCCATATTTGAGGTTTAACGAGTGAGTTGCAGACTCCCAGAAGCTCAGGGGCGCAAACCCCAAATATGGGGTCACGGTGATGCCTGGTGGAATTTTTTTTGAGATATGGCCTCTCGAAAAAGGGCGTACCCTCACTTCACACCCCTTCGGGGTGTAATCAAAGCCGGGTCCTTTGCGGCCGGATTATTGACTTTTTTCTGCTTAAACCCGGTATAGGTGTCATGATTCGCCAGTGTAACAATAGGGACTTTGAGACTATTCACTCGATTATCAATGATGCGGCCAAGGCTTATAGGGGCGTCATACCCGAGGACCGT
>Ga0209427_10004458_pt1 | contig 16191 bp, 10 predicted proteins | sample DeeMarSWOR136_30_FD_187465 | JGI IMG/M metagenome (GOLD analysis project Ga0209427, IMG submission 187465) | Marine sediment microbial communities from White Oak River estuary, North Carolina - WOR-1-36_30 (SPAdes) (version 2) | ecosystem: Environmental > Aquatic > Marine > Intertidal zone >...
AGGAATCATGGCAAAAGAGGTTGTGGCCACGATCAAACTTCAGATAATCGCAGGTCAAGCCAGTCCGGCTCCACCAGTCGGACCCGCTCTAGGCCAGCATAATGTGAGCATCATGGATTTTGTCCGCCAGTTCAACGATAAGACGAGTAAAATGGAGGAGGGGACGGTTGTCCCGGTCATCATCACCATCTTCAAGAATCGAAGCTTTAATTTTATCATCAAGTCTCCCCCTGCTTCCTATCTCTTGAAAAAGGCGGCCGGGATCGCCAAAGGCTCCGGGACTCCGAACAAGGAGAAAGTGGGAGTGGTTACCATAAAGCAAGTTGAGGAGATTGCCAAGCTCAAGATGTCCGACCTCAATGCTTATGATTTGGAACAAGCCAAGAGAATCATCGAGGGCACAGCCAAAAATATGGGATTGGAGATTGAACGTGGCTAAACGAGGGAAAAAATACATCAAAGTGCGCCAGGCCAAAGATAAAGAGGAGTACACCCTAGAGGATGCCGTTAGTTTTATCAAGAGTCAAAGTTATACTAAGTTCGATGAGTCGGTGGATGTGGCTATTCGATTAGGAGTCAACCCCAAACACTCCGATCAAATGGTGAGGGGGAACGTCGTCTTGCCCCATGGAACAGGCAAATCTAAGCGGGTGTGTGTGATCGCCTCCGGAGAAAAAGTCAAGGAAGCTGAAGAAGCAGGAGCGGATCACTTTGGCGGAGAAGAACTCATCGAAAAAATTTCCAAGGGATGGACGGATTTTGATGTGGTGGTCAGCACTCCTGATGTGATCAGGTCGGTCAGCAAGCTCGGCCGTATTCTTGGACCCAAAGGGATGATGCCCAACCCCAAATCAGGCACTGTGACCTTTGAACTCTCAAAAGCCATCGATGAAATTAAGTCTGGCCGAGTGGAATTCAGAGTCGATAAGACGGCTATCATTCATTCTCCTGTAGCCAAGGTCTCGTTTCCTGAGTTAAAGATTGTCGAAAACATCAAGGCTTTTATTCAGGCCATTATCCAGGCGAAGCCGCCGGCAGCCAAGGGAAAATATATCAAAAGTATCCACATCTCATCGACGATGGGGCCTTCCCTGCAGATCTCTGAAGGGATCATAGATAAATAGGAGAGAGAGGGAGACATGAACAGGGAACAAAAAGAAGCACGCGTTCAAGAGCTTAAGGAGGATTTCGAAAAGTATGATTCTTTTTATCTTGTCGATTTCGTCAACATGTCCGTCTCTCAGTCGACGGAACTGAGGAGGAGATTTCGCCAGAATTCCTACCAATTACGGGTCATTAAAAATCGTCTTGCTCTCAGGGCTCTGAAAGAGGAATTTCCTGATGAACTGAGAAATTATTTTCAAGGTCCGACAGCCATTTCTTTCGCTCCCCAAGACCCGATCGGACTCGCTCGGATGATCAAGGAATTTTCCACTCAACATAAAGTCCTCGCGGTCAAAGGAGGTATGTTGGAGGGCCAACTTTTCACTGGAGATAGATTCGAGGAGATAGCCAGCCTGAACTCTCGTGATGATTTGTTAGCCAAGATCGGCTATTTGATGGCCCTGCCTTTAATCCAGCTATCTGCGGCATGGCAGGCTCCTTTAAATAGTTTAGGGCGGTTGTTAACTCAATTGAAAACAAAAAAATAGGGTTGGAGGTAAAAATGCCCAAAGCACAAACAAATGAAGCAAACGGAACAGCAAAAGCCAAAAAAGGGAAAAGCAAGTTAACCAAGGAGGAGTTTTTTGATCACCTGGATAATTTAACGGTCCTGGAGTTGACAGATTATATCAAGGAATTCGAAGAGAGATACGGGATAAGTGCAGCGGCTGTCCCGATGGCTATCCCAGGGGTGGCTGCGCCTCAAGCCGAAGCTCAAGCAGAGGAGGAGAAGTCTGAATTTACGGTCATTCTCAAGAGTATCGGCGACAAGAAGATAAACGTCATCAAGACTGTCCGCGAAGTCACGAGTCTGGGTTTGAAGGAAGCCAAGGATTTGGTCGATAGCGCCCCGAAGCCCATCAAAGAAGGGATTTCGAAAGAAGAGGCCGAAGAGATCAAAGCCAAGTTTGAAGAAGTCGGGGCTGTGGTTGAATTACAATAGGATTGAGACGCGTCAACGACATTTAAATCAAATAGATAAAAAATCTCTATAGTGAGAGAGGAAATGAACCAAGAATCTGAGAATATTTATCGAAACCGAGTCGATTTTTCAAAAATCAAAACGGATATTCCGATCCCCGATTTGTTGGCTATCCAGAAACAGTCGTATGCTCAATTTTTCCAGATGGATTTACTCCCAGAGGAGAGAAAAGAAACAGGATTGCAAGCAGCCTTCAAGGATATTTTTCCGATTTCAGATTTTAAAGAGACGACCCAGCTGGATTTTATCAGCTATTCAATCGGCAACTGGGAATGCAAATGTGGGCGTCTCAAAGGCATTGAGAACTCTCGTCATCGATGTACGGGCTGTGGCACTCTTCTCCCCACAGATGTGGAGTTGACCGAGAAGGAGATTTGTCCCTTCTGCGGGACAATGAAAAAAATAGAGATTCCCCTCTGTGATCATTGCGGAGACAACGTTTCCCTGAAGATGAAATACAGCCCGCAGGAGTGTCTTCAGAAAGGGTACACCTATGCCGTTCCCCTGAGGTTGAAAGTCAGACTGATCTCCTGGGAGAAAGATCCCTCCACTAAAGCCAAGAGGTTGAAACACATCAAGGAACAGGAGGTCTATTTCGGAGATATTCCGTTGATGACCGGAAAGGGAACCTTCATCTTCAACGGCATAGAGAGAGTGGTCGTCAGCCAACTGCAGCGCTCTCCTGGTGTATTCTTCAGAGAAGGGGATAGTAAGGGCTTTTATGTGGGTAAGATTATTCCCTATCGGGGAGCTTGGGTTGAGTTCGAGTATGACAGCAAAAATATCCTGTATGTCCGATTGGACCGCAAGAAAAAATTCTTAGTCACTGTCTTCCTGAGAGCTCTCGGATTCGGTTCCGATCAAGAGATCCTCCGTCTATTCCATAAGTCTTACAAAATATTCCCGGAAGACGGGAACCTTTATTGGGAATTGACAGAGAATCTTATCGGCAAAGCCGTCGGCAAGGACGTTGTTCATCCTAAGACAAAAAAAGTCCTCCTTCAGGCTAATAAAAAGATCAGTCGAGAAGCTTACGAAGAGCTCAAAAAAGCGAAGATACAGAAAATTTCTCTGAGTGAGAAGGAATTCAAAGGAGCTCTTTCCTTGACCGAGGTTAAAAAGATCATCAAGATCGCGGAAGAAATCGATGATGAAGCGCTGAAAAAATTAAAGGATCAAGAAGAGTCCTTTGAGGTCTTTTTTCCAGAAAAAGATTTTGTCGGGATTATCTTGGTGAATACTTTGAAGAAAGATGCCACTAAAGACACAAACCAAGCCTTGGCCGAGATTTACAGAAAGCTGAGACCGGGGGAGCCACACACCATGGAAAGTGCTCATAATCTTTTTCGTAACCTGTTCTTCAACGCCCAGAAGTACAATTTTTCAAGAATCGGTCGTCTTAAGATGAACATCAAGCTTGGTCTTGAAACCTCATTAGAAGAGATCACCCTTTCCCCCCTCGACTTTGTCGAAGTGATCAAATATCTTCTCCGTCTCCGAAGAGGGGAGGGGATGACCGATGATATTGATCATTTGGGGAACCGTCGTGTTCGGTCTGTGGGTGAACTGGTGGAAAACGCATTCAGGATTGGTTTAACCCGTATGGAGCGGACGATCAAGGAAAAAATGACTGTGGCCACTGACTTGGCCTCAGCTATGCCCCAAGACCTAATAAATTCCAAGCCTGTGATAGCTGCGTTAAAGGAGTTTTTTGGGAGCTCTCAGCTGTCTCAATTCATGGATGAGATCAACAGCCTGGCCGAGATTACCCACAAACGACGCTTGAGTGCACTGGGGCCAGGAGGGCTGAGCCGGGAAAGGGCTGGCTTTGAGGTCAGAGATATCCAGTCGTCCCACTACGGACGGATTTGTCCCATCGAGACTCCTGAAGGACCGAATATCGGGCTGATTTCCTCGTTGAGTTGTTACGCTCGGGTCAATGATTTTGGATTCATAGAAACACCGTACCGGAAAGTGGACAACGGTCGAGTCATCGATTATATCAAAGTCCTTCATCCTGGAAGCAGTTCGTACAAGGTGGGAGACATCATCGAGAAAGATGAGTTAGAAAAAGAAATCAAGGCCTGGAAGACGAAAAAGAATCCGCAGCTTCCGGTGGTCGAGCCCCACTGCTTTTATTTGACGGCTTGGGAAGAGGAAAAATACACTATTGCCCAAGCCAACGCCCCCGTCGGCGGGAAAGGGCGATTCATCAACGAACTCGTCAGCGCTAGACAGGCCGGAAATTTTCGGCTCATTCCGCGTAATCAAATCGATTATATCGATGTTTCTCCCAAGCAGCTCGTGTCCCTTTCGGCCTCTCTCATCCCCTTTCTGGAGCATGATGATGCGAACCGCGCTCTTATGGGTTCAAACATGCAGAGGCAGGCTGTTCCCCTTCTCAAGCCCGAAGCTCCCCTTGTTGGAACGGGGATGGAACATCTCGTGGCCAAGGGATCTGGTGATGTGGTCATCTGCAACAAACCCGGTGTGGTTGAGTTTGTCGATGCCGAAAGAATCCTGGTCCGGGTCAATGAGCAGGGAGATGCCAAAGAGCATGAAGTCGGAACAGACCTTTATCTGCTGACGAAATTCCTGAGAACAAACCAAAATACATGCATCAATCATCGTCCTATCGTCAGAAAGGGAGATCGGGTTATCAAGGGACAAATCTTGGCTGATAGCTCCTGTACAGATAAAGGAGAGCTCTCTTTAGGACGGAATATCCTGTGTGCTTTTCTCCCCTGGAGGGGGTATAACTTTGAGGATGCCATCATCGTCAGCGAGAAGCTGATCAAGGAAGATATATTCTCTTCGATTCATATCGTCGAACAGACAATTGAAGCTCGAGATACAAAATTGGGACCGGAAGAAGTCACGAGAGATATTCCCAATGTCCCCGAAAACGTCCTCCGGAATCTTGATGAAAACGGGATTGTCAGGATTGGGGCTCAAGTGAAATCTGGAGACATCTTGGTCGGAAAAGTCGCCCCGAAGGGCGAGACACAGCTGTCACCCGAGGAAAAACTTCTCAAAGCCATATTCGGAGAAAAGGCTCTTGACGTCAAGGATGCTTCCCTGTACTGTTCACCCGGTGTTGAGGGGACGGTGATCGATGTCCGGATCTTCTCTCGAAGGGGTATAGAGAAGGGGCCTCGAGCCAAGGCGATCGAGAAGGATCTCGTGGCCAAGATGAAGAGAAACCTGGAGGATGAAATCAGTATTCTCGAGGGAGAGAAGTGGCGGCGGATCAGAGCTCTGTTCGCTGATGAAATCCTTGAGAAAGATCAAAAGTTTGGCGAGCTTCTGCTGAAAAAGGGCACCAAACTGGATGATAAAACCTTGAATAAGCTGCGGCCAGAAGAGATTGTGAAATTAAAGCTGAAAGAGAAGCCCGAAAGAGAAAAGAAAAAAAAGGACATCGATAAGAAAGTCAAACGGCAGATTGAAGCCCTCAAATCTATATTTAAGGAAAAAGTGGAGGCCCTGAGGAAGGGAGATGAGTTGGCGCCTGGTGTCATCCAAGCGATCAAAGTCTTCATAGCCATGAAGAGAAAACTTTCGGTCGGAGATAAGATTTCTGGTCGCCACGGAAACAAGGGAGTGATCGCCAAAATCGTGCCAGAAGAAGACATGCCTCGCTTGCCGGATGGGACGCCAGTGGATATCGTTCTCAACCCACTCGGGGTTCCTTCGAGAATGAACGTCGGCCAGATTCTTGAAACTCACCTTGGCTGGGCAGCCAAAGAGCTCAATCTCTGGATTTCGACTCCTGTTTTTGACGGGATTACTGAGGCGGAAATCAAAAATCTTTTGGAAGAAGCCGGATTTCCCTTATCAGGGAAAGTCCCCTTGTATGACGGGATAAACGGTGAGTTATTAGATCAAGAAGTAACGGTGGGCTACATCTACATCATGAAACTGTACCATCTGGTGGATGATAAGATTCATGCCCGCTCCACAGGGCCTTATTCCTTGATCACGCAACAACCCCTTGGAGGAAAAGCTCAGTTTGGTGGTCAACGGTTCGGAGAGATGGAAGTTTGGGCTTTGGAGGCCTACGGAGCCGCCCACACCCTTCAGGAGCTGCTGACAGCGAAGTCGGATGATGTGGAGGGTCGAGCCAAAATCTATGAGGCTATTGTGAAGGGAGATCTCGACTTTTCTCCCGGGCTTCCCGAATCCGTGAACGTGCTGATTCGAGAACTCCAAAGCCTCTGTTTGAACGTAGAATTAGAAAAAGAAGAAAAGGAAGAGATACTTCCTTGGGGCATTGATGTTCCCCAAATCATAAAAGGAGAATGACCATGGATAGCCGACAGACCATGGGAGGAAAACCGAGGACGGACTTCGATCGGGTCCGGATCAGTATCGCCTCTCCTGAAAAGGTAAAAAGCTGGTCTTGGGGAGAAGTAACCAAACCAGAAACCATCAACTACCGGACGTTCAAGCCCGAAAAGGATGGACTCTTTTGTGCCAAGATTTTTGGCCCGATCAATGATTATGAGTGCCTTTGCGGAAAGTACAAAAGGATGAAATACAGGGGGATCATTTGCGAGAGATGCGGAGTAGAGGTCACCCGGTCAAAAGTCCGTCGTGAGCGCATGGGGCACATCCAGCTGGCTTCACCTGTCGCCCATATTTGGTTTTTTAAGGGCACACCTAGTCGAATCGGCCTAGTCCTCGATCTCTCCATTAAAGACCTGGAAAAAGTCCTGTATTTTGAATCCTACATTGTGACCAATCCAGGGGAGACGCCGCTTAAAGAAAAACAGCTTCTCTCTGAGGAGGAGTTCAAAGAAGCCCAGGAAAAATACGGGGATGGGTTCGAGGTCTCCATCGGGGCTGAATCCATCAAAATTCTTCTCGAAAGAGTCAGCATCAATAAAGAAGCCGATCGGCTCCGGAGGTTAATGAGGAAGGAAACGTCCCAGCAGCGGAAACTCCGGCATGCCAAGAGATTAAGGGTGTTTAAGGCTCTGAAGAAATCGGGAAACCGAGCGGAGTGGATGATTCTGGATGTCATCCCAGTTATTCCTCCCGATCTCAGGCCCTTAGTCCGTTTGGATGGCGGCCGGTTTGCCACTTCAGACCTGAACGATCTTTACCGGAGAGTGATAAACCGGAATAATCGCCTGAAAAAGCTGATCGAGCTTAAGGCGCCTGAGTTGATCATCCGTAATGAAAAAAGGATGCTCCAAGAGGCTGTTGATGCCCTCTTCGATAACGGAAAAAGAGGACGGGTCCATCTTGGAGCCAATCGGCGCCCGTTGAAATCGTTGAGCGAAGCCCTGAGGGGCAAGCAGGGAAGATTCCGCCAGAACCTTCTCGGAAAAAGAGTGGATTACTCGGGCCGATCGGTCATAGTCGTCGGACCAGAGCTTAAACTGAATCAGTGCGGATTGCCGAAAAAAATGGCTTTGGAGCTGTTTAAGCCTTTCATCTTCCATAAATTAGAGAAGGAAGGTTTGGTGCCCAGTGTTAAAGTGGCCCGCGAGTGGCATGAGCAGGAGAGACCCGAGGTTTGGGATTTTCTTGAAGAAGTTGTCAAGGAGCATCCCATTTTGCTCAACCGAGCTCCCACTCTTCATCGGTTGGGGATCCAGGCGTTTGATCCCATCCTGATCGAGGGAAAGGCCATTCAGATTCACCCCCTCGTATGCGCCGCCTTCAACGCGGATTTCGATGGAGACCAGATGGCTGTCCATCTTCCACTCTCGGTCGAAGCCCAAGTAGAAGCTCAGACATTAATGCTCTCAACCAACAACATCCTTTCCCCTGCTCATGGAAGACCTCTAGCCATTCCCAGTCAGGATATGGTCCTCGGCTGTTACTATGTGACCCTGGAAAAACCTGGGGAGAAGGGAGAAGGACGGGTTTTTCCCTCCCCTGAGGAGGTTTTGCTCGCCTTTGAGGATAAAGAAGTGAACCTTCATGCCAAGGTAAAAGTGAAATTTAAGGATCCCTTCATGAATCTCTCAACATATTATGATGATCAAGCTGTCTTGACCTGTCCCGTCACTGAAACGCCTCAGGAGCTTATCGAAACAACTCCTGGACGCATTATTTTCAACAACCTCCTTCCTGAGCGCATCCCCTTCATCAACGGAATGTTAAAAAAGAAAGGCCTTGAGAGCTTGGTGTTTTATACTTATCTGAGGGTTGGCCTTGAAGAGACAATTATGATGCTGGATAAAATGAAAGAACTGGGGTTTAACTATGCGACGCAAGCCGGTTTTTCTCTGGGGATTGATGATTTTGTCATCCCCGAAGAAAAGACTGAGCTGATCGAAAAGGCCCAGAAGGAAGTCCAGAGAATCGAAAACCTCTATCAGGACGGAACTATCTCTGCCGGCGAGCGTTTTAACCGTGTCGTCGAGATTTGGGGTTCGGTTACGGATAAGGTCTCGAATACGATGATCGACACGATGAGGAGGATCAGTGTGGAAGGGAAGAGGCTGAATCCTCTTTTCGTCATGGCGGATTCTGGCTCTAGAGGAAACAAACAACAAATCCGTCAGCTAGCTGGGATGAGAGGTTTGATGAGTAAACCCTCCGGTGAGATCATCGAAACTCCCATCATTTCCAACCTAAGGGAAGGATTAAACGTCCTGCAGTATTTTATCTCCACTCATGGTGCCCGGAAAGGTCTCGCTGATACGGCCTTAAAGACAGCCAACTCTGGTTATCTCACCCGAAAGCTTGTGGACGTGGCCCAGGAAGTCATCGTCGATGAGCATGATTGTGGAACACTCAAGGGTGTAAACGTCGCCGCCATCGTCGAAAATGGAGAACTCATCGAGCCTTTTATCGATCGGATCGTTGGTCGGACTTCCCTCGAGAGAGTGGTCCATCCGGATTCAGACGAAGTGATTGTCGATATGAACGAGGAGATCGATGAAGGGGTAGCTCAGAAACTCCAGGAGTTGGGAATAGAAAGAGTCAAAATCAGGTCAGTCTTGACGTGCGAATCTAAAAAGGGTGTTTGCCAGTTGTGCTATGGAAGAGATATGGCTTCTGGACACATGGTTGAGCTTGGAGAGGCGGTTGGAATCATAGCTGCCCAATCCATCGGTGAGCCAGGGACACAGTTGACCATGCGCACCTTCCATGTAGGGGGGATTGCGATGCGGGGGACGGAGAGATCCAAGCTGGAAGCCAAGAATGATGGGATCATTAAATTCAATAATCTGAAGTCCGTCGAGGACAAGGAAGGGTCGTTGATCGTGGTCAACCGAACCGCCAATATCGCCATCCTCGATCATCGCGGACGAGAGGTTGAGCACTACCAAGTTCCGTATGGAGCCAAAGTCTTGATGAAGGATGGAGAAGAAGTCAAGGCTCACCAAGAGTTTGCCGAGTGGGACCCATTCAACACGTTCATCCTGACCGAAGAAATGGGGATTGTCCACTTCCACGATGTTGTCTTGGGTATGACTATGGAGGAGATCCAGGATGAATTCACGGGAAAGATCAGTCCCGTCATCACTATCCCCAAAGAGGAAAAGTTGCAGCCCCAAATCATCATCAAGAACAAAGATAACAAGGTCTTGAGAAAATACTTTCTGCCTTCCGGAGCGAATCTTGAAGTGAAGGACAAAGATAAGGTTTATGCCGGAGATATTCTAGCCAAGATACCTCGAGAAGTGGCTCGAACAAAAGATATCACGGGTGGTCTCCCTCGGGCTGAAGAGCTCTTCGAGGCCAGACGACCCAAGGTTCCGGCGGTGATTTCAGAGATAGATGGTGTCGTGAAGTTTGGAGGCTTGGTCAGGGGGCACCGCAAGATTACGATCCACAATGAGCGAGGAGGAGAGAAGGAATACTTCATTCCCAAAGGCGCTCACCTGAGCGTTGGTGAAGTGGAAAAAGTTAAGGCTGGAACCCCTCTCATGGATGGGCCGGTCAATCCTCATGATATCCTGAAAGTCCTGGGAGAGAAAGAATTGGCAGAATACCTGTTGCGGGAGATACAGGAGGTTTACCGGTTACAGGGGGTCTCTATCAACGATAAGCATATTGAAAGCATCATTCGCCAGATGCTGCGGTGGGTCAAGGTGGAAGAAGTCGGGGACACCGAGTTCTTGGTAGATGAGCAGGTTGACAAGTTTGTCTTCCAGGAAGAGAATGAACGAGTCATCCAGAAGAGTGGAAAACCCGCCAAAGCCAGACCTTTGCTCCTCGGTATCACCAAAAGCGCTCTGAGTACAGATAGTTTCATTTCCGCGGCCTCTTTCCAAGAGACAACACGGGTTTTAACTGAGGCCAGCCTGTACGGGAAGGTCGATCACCTTCGGCGGCTCAAGGAAAATATCATCATGGGCCGATTGATTCCTGCCGGAACGGGCTACAGGTTTTACCGCAATCTTGAGATAAGGGAAGAAAAGGAGGAAGAAAGGAAAGAATTGGATCTTGAAATCCAACAGTAAACTTGGCCCTAACTTCCTTTATTTCCTTGACATAGCATAGCGTTTTTGCTATCATCCGAACATTCATACTGAGGGAATTCTACCCTCAGAATGAATAAACCCAAAGATTGTAAAGGAGCTGATTTCGTGCCGACTGTCAACCAACTCGTGAGGAAAGGGAGAGCGAGTAAAAGAGAAAAAAGCAAATCTCCTGCCCTGGAGGAGTGCCCCCAAAAAAGGGGCGTGTGCACCCGTGTGTTTACGACGACTCCAAAGAAGCCGAATTCGGCTATGAGAAAAGTGGCCCGAATTCGATTGACAAATAACATAGAAGTGACAGGTTATATACCTGGAATTGGACATAATCTTCAGGAGCATTCGATTGTTTTGATTCGAGGAGGAAGAGTTAAAGATCTGCCTGGAGTCCGCTATCACATCATCCGGGGAACCCTGGATTGCGAAGGAGTCGAAAACCGTTTAAAGGGACGTTCCAAATACGGATCCAAAAGGCCGAAAGAAAAGAGGATTGTTTAATAAAGGAGTGATTCATGCCTCGAAGAGGAAAGATCAAGAAGAAGACCCTGAAGCCCGATCCTTTCTACAGTAGCACCCTGATTTCAAAGTTCATCAGCACAGTGATGACGGATGGAAAGAAGAGCACGGCTGAAAAGATCATCTACGAGGCCATGGAACAGGTGAAACAAAAGACAAAAAATGATCCTCTCAAAGTCTTCGAGAAGGCCGTGGAAAACACCCGGCCGATGCTGGAGACAAAATCAAGAAGGGTAGGAGGGGCCACTTATCAGGTTCCGATAGAGGTCCCGTTGAATCGATCCACGTCCCTGGCTGTTCGGTGGCTCATTCGGTATGCGAGAGACCGGGGGGGCAGGAGTATGGTGGATAAACTCTCGGCTGAAATCATTGATGCCCTGAACAGTCGCGGAGGAGCTATAAAAAAGAGAGAAGATACCCATAAAATGGCTGAAGCCAACAGAGCGTTTGCTCACTATAGATGGTAGTCTCCTTTTTGAAGAGTAAGAATTTGACTCAGGTAAAAATGGAGTGGAGCATTGGCACGAAGACATCCAATCGAGAGAGTGAGGAACATGGGACTCATGGCCCATATCGATGCGGGGAAGACTACCACGACAGAGCGAATTCTCTTCTACACTGGAATCACCTACAAGATGGGAGAAGTGGATGAGGGCACGGCGGTTATGGATTGGATGGATCAGGAGCAGGAAAGAGGAATCACCATAACCTCGGCCGCCACCACTTGTACCTGGAAAGACCACCTTATCAACATCATCGATACCCCTGGACATGTGGATTTCACAGTCGAGGTTGAACGCTCTTTGAGGGTGTTGGATGGAGCCATCATCATCCTCTGCGGTGTGGGGGGGGTGGAGCCTCAAACCGAGACGGTGTGGCGTCAAGCGGATCGGTATAATGTCCCAAGGATCGTGTATATCAACAAGATGGACCGAGTCGGAGTTAATCCTGAAAGAGCGATAAAGGAGATAGAAATAAAGCTCTCCACAAAGCCTCTCGTCATCCAGATTCCTTTGGGGAGAGAGGATAATTTCAGGGGGGTCATCGATCTGGTTGAGATGAAAGAGGTCGATTGGGGAGAGGATTTATTAGGAACACAGTTTGAGGTCAGACCTGTCTCAGAGGAATATAAAAGAGAAGCCGAAGACAAGAGAAATGCCATGCTCGAACAACTCAGCGATACGAGCGACCACCTTCTAGAAAGATATCTGAGCGGTGAAGAGATAACCCCCGGGGAAATCAAGAAGGCGATCCGACAGGGAACGACTTCTCTTCAGCTTGTTCCCGTTCTTTTTGGGGCCTCCTTCAAGAACAAGGGAGTCCATCCTCTGCTGGATGCTGTCGTGGATTATCTTCCCTCTCCCGTGGATGTCCCCCCTATCCGGGGTCATCACCCAAGGACAAGGGAAGTCGAGGTGAGAAAAGCGGCGGATGAGGAACCTTTCTCTGCCCTGGTGTTTAAAATCATGAACGATCCTTTCGTTGGAACGCTGTCTTTTTTCAGAGTTTACTCCGGAAAAACTCATGTGGGAGCAACCGTTTACAACTCGACCAAGGGAGAGGCGGAAAGGATTTCCCGCCTCCTCGAAATACATTCGAACAAAAGGAAGGATATCAAGGAAGTTTATGCTGGAGACATTGCCGCTGTGGGGTCCATGAAAAATATCAGCACAGGAGATACTCTGTGTGAGAGAAGCCGTCCGTTGATTCTGGAGTCCATCCAATTTCCAGAACCCGTCATATCAGCCTTTATCGAACCGAAATCAGCCAGGGAGCATGCCAAACTGGGTGATTCCTTGGCCCGGCTGACTAGGGAGGATCCCACATTCCAAGTAAAACAGGATGCTTCGACTGGACAAACTCTGGTTTATGGAATGGGCGAGCTTCATCTTGAAGTCTTGATGGAACGGATGGCCAGAGAATTTGGGGTGAGGACCTACTTGGGAAAGCCTCAAGTAGCCTACAAGGAGACCATAGTCAGGTTGGCTGAAGGCGAGGGAAAGTATATCCGCCAAAGCGGGGGAAGAGGTCAATACGGACATTGTCGAGTCATGATCGAGCCGTTGAAGAGAGGGGAGGGATTTCAGTTCGTGAATGAGACTCGGGGAGGTGTTATACCGAAGGAGTTCATCCCCTCAGTGGAAGTCGGTGTCCACGAGGCCATGGAGATCGGAATCCTGGCTGGCTTCCCTGTGACCGATGTCAGAGTGACGCTTATCGACGGATCTTCTCATGAGGTCGACTCCTCTACGATTGCCTATAAGATCGCTGGATCCTTGGCTTTTAAAGATGCCGCGGCCAAAGCAAATCCGATTCTTCTCGAGCCCATCATGAGCCTTGTGATTGTTACACCCGAGGAGTATGTTGGAGATATCGTCAGCGACGCCAACAAACGGCGGGGAAAAATAGAAAAAATGGATATGCGCGGTGGTTCGAAGCTGATTAAGATCCTTGTTCCCCTAGCAGAGGTGTTTGGTTATGCGACGACTTTTCGGACCATCACTCAAGGGAGAGGCCTTTTTTCCATGGAGTTTTCCCGGTACCAAACCGTTCCTGCTCAGGTGGCCGAGGGCATCGTAGCCCGTATTGAAGGCCGGGTTCCTGTTCATCGATAACGGAGGCAGCGGTGGATCCTCATCGGGCCGATAAAATATGGAGAGCCTCTAAATGGCTCAATATGAGAGGAGGTAAGGAAGATGGCAAGGGCAAAGTTTGAGCGGACCAAGCCGCATTTGAACATAGGGACGATAGGGCATGTGGATCATGGGAAGACGACGTTGACGTCGGCGATAACGAAGGTTTTGAGCAAGAAGTTGGCAGGGAAGGTAGATTATATAGAGTTTGACAAGATAGACAATGCGCCGGAGGAGAAGGAGAGGGGATTGACGATTCAGATAGCGCACATTGAGTATGAGACGGACAATCGTCATTATGCGCACATTGACTGTCCTGGTCATGCGGATTACATAAAGAACATGATCACAGGGGCGGCGCAGATGGATGGGGCGGTTTTGGTGGTGGCGGCCGATGATGGGCCGATGCCGCAGACGCGGGAGCATATTTTGTTGGCGCGGCAGGTGAATGTGCCGGCGATAGTGGTGTTTATGAACAAGGTGGATTTGGTGGATGATCCGGAGATACTGGATTTGGTGGAGTTAGAGGTGAGGGAGTTGTTGACGAAGTACGAGTTTCCTGGGGATAAGATACCGGTTATCAGGGGGAGTGCGTTGAAGTCGATGGAGTCGGATGGGGATCCGGAGGCGGAGGTGAACAAGGCGGTGTTGGAGTTGATGGAGGCAGTGGACAGTTACATACCGGAGCCGGAGAGGTTGGTGGATCAGCCGTTTTTGATGCCGATAGAGGACATTTTTACGATAAGTGGGAGAGGGACGGTGGTGACGGGTCGAGTGGAGCGGGGGAAGGTCGTGGTAGGAGAGGAGGTAGAGATAGTGGGATTTGGGGAGACGCGGAAGCGGGTTGTGACAGGGGTGGAGATGTTTCGCAAGACGTTGGATGAGGGGATGGCCGGAGACAATATAGGGGTGTTGTTGAGAGGGACGGACAAGGATGAGGTAGAGCGGGGGATGGTGTTGGCCAAGCCGGGGTCGATCACACCGCATCATCAATTTAAGGGGGAGATATACGCGTTGACGAAGGAGGAAGGGGGGCGGCACACGCCGTTTTTCACGGGGTACAGGCCGCAGTTTTATTTTCGGACGACGGATGTGACGGGGTCGGTGAAGCTTGTTGGGGGAGTGGAGATGGTGATGCCAGGGGACAACGTGAATTTGGAGATTGGGTTGATAACGGATGTGGCGATGGAGAAGGGGTTGAGGTTTGCGATAAGAGAGGGAGGCCGGACGGTCGGAGCCGGAACGGTCACCGAAATCCTGGAGTAGAGAGAGGCTCTAGAGACATCCAAGACTGCTAAAGGCGATAAGCTTATGGTCAGAGACATCGTGACGCTTCAGTGTTCGGAGTGCAAAAGACGGAATTACACGACGACAAGGAATAAGAAAAAACAAGCAGAGAAGATAGAGGTCAAAAAATATTGTCAATTTTGCAGGAAGCATACGCTTCATAAGGAAGTCAAATAAAAGGCCCAGGGAAGAAAACAGAAGGCCTGTTGAAGACGAACTTGTAAGAAATAAAGGAGGATCAACGAGGTCAGGTGAGTAGCTCAACTGGTTAGAGCATCGGTCTCCAAAACCGAAGGTTGCGGGTTCGAGTCCTGCCTCACCTGCCATGACCCAAAAAAAAGTGATCTTAAAAAGAACGACGTGATTCTTTAAGATGCATCTTACTCAAAATCAAGAAGAAGGAAACAAAAATGGCTCCAAAGCAAAGATGGTATAAACGCTTTCTTCCTTTTCTTAAAGAAGTCAGAGCAGAAGTCAGGAAAGTGACCTGGCCCTCGCGCAATGAAGTGTACAGCACGACAATCGTTGTCATCCTGGCCACCTTTTTCTTCGGGTTTTATCTGTTTTTTATGGATATTATCTTCTCTTGGGTCGTTGCTCAGATTAAATCTTTTTTTAGTTAGGTTGTGATAAAAATGGCAAAAAATTGGTATGTTGTCCATACCTACTCGGGCTTCGAGAAATTTGTTGCGGAGTCCATCCGACAGAGGGCAGCTGAACTCCATCTTGAAGACCAGATCGGAAAAATCATCATCCCCACCGAAGGTGTCGTGGAAATTAAGGGGGGCAGAAAGGTCATCTCGACCAAGAGGTCCTATCCTGGCTATATCCTGATCGAGATGGAAATGTCTGATGAGAACTGGCATATTATTCGCGAAACACCCAAAGTCACAGGATTTGTGGGTTCTGGCAGGCGGCCGTCGCCTCTAAACAGAGATGAAGTGACCCAGATTGTCGATCATATGGAGACAACATCTGAAAAACCGAAGCCCAAGCACACCTTTGAGAAAGGAGAAGCTGTCCGGATCATTGATGGTCCGTTCTTCAATTTTAACGGGATCGTTGAAGAAGTGAATCATGAGCGGAGTACTTTGAAGGTTTTGGTGACCATTTTTGGGCGATCGACACCCGTGGAGCTGGAATTTTTACAGGTAGAAAAAATCTA
>Ga0209427_10004459_pt1 | contig 16190 bp, 14 predicted proteins | sample DeeMarSWOR136_30_FD_187465 | JGI IMG/M metagenome (GOLD analysis project Ga0209427, IMG submission 187465) | Marine sediment microbial communities from White Oak River estuary, North Carolina - WOR-1-36_30 (SPAdes) (version 2) | ecosystem: Environmental > Aquatic > Marine > Intertidal zone >...
TACATGATGGCAACGCCCTTGCATTCTCAGAATTTCGTGGATGTGAACGACGGCATTATTACCAATAACCGGCGCATCGTAACCAAAAACATGTGGTTCAATGGGGTGGAGCTATCTGCCAAGGCACGGCGTGCCATCGAAAACGAGCGCGTGACGATCGTGGCACATAATACCGGGTATATTCATGTCATCTACGACGAGGCCACCATAGATCCTGCCTTGTATCGTACGTTCACAGACAAGCTCAGGGGCTTTCTGGTGACAGATATCGATTTCGAAATACTCACCAATTTCCTCAGGCAGAAACGGGAGCTGCAGATCTGTTTTCAGATTGCCCACCGTTGCTGCGGAAAGCCCCGTTACCTTCCAGCCGAAAAGGCATACCACTACGAGCACAGCAGCAAATTCAAGGTAGGCGATAATACCGGCTCTTTTCTCATCCACGAGATCGATGAGGACGAATTCTATGCAAGTCCACTGCCTGACCGAATCATGCTCGATGAGATAGAGCTGTTTTTCAAGGAAAACCGGATATCCATAGACGATTCGTGTGATATGAGCAAACTGAAGGAACACCTTCACCACAGCTGTTGGAACGTAGACGAGGTCGTCGGGGAGCTGCTGCAGTTCTGCAAGACCGATCCGAGACTGCCCCAGGAGAACAAGCATTGGATACCGTCAGAACCCATTGAGCTGGACAACCTGTCTTCCAGAGAGGAGATTATCGCCTATCTGGATTCTATCAGACAGAGCAATGAAACAGCAGATCTGGCCTTTATGGCCTATCGGGATATGCATAAGGCCCCGTGGAAGCCATTTCTCAAGGCTGCCTTGGAGCGAAACCCCGTGTGTGTTAAAGGTTCCCGCGCCCTGGACATATCTCAGCTTTACGAAAAACTCACCGCCCTCGATAACTCCTCCATATACGATGGTGCCCGCATGGGCCAGCCCGACGAGGTATGGAATTACGGACGGGGAGATGGTCTGGAAAAGGCGATCTGTATCTTGAGTATCATACGGAGGCGCCATCCTCAGGAGGATGTTCGCTTGAAGGGCGATGGGAAAACTGTGGTGGTTTGCCGTGAGGACGGCACGGAATTCGGGTTTGAAAGTGAGAAGAACCTTGAACTGCCCCGAGAGGAAGACTTCTCCTTCCGATGAGGTCATTCTAAGGGCTTGAGCCGTTAACACGGCCCGTACAAACAATTAAGCTGGAACAAGCGAGAGGAGGATAATCATGGATCTTCGTGAATACTTTGAAGGTGCAAAGGGTTTAGGTGTGCTGGCTACCGCAGACGATCAGGGCCGCGTTGATGTGGCCGTGTACGCGATTCCCCACATCATGGACGCCAGCACCATAGCCTTTATCATGCCGGATCGGCTAACGCACCACAACCTCCAGTCCAATATGCATGCTGCCTATCTCTTCAAGGAAGATGGCCCCGGGTATAAAGGGGTTCGCCTGTTCTTAAAGAAACTTCGTGAAGAACAGGATACCGAACTCCTCCACTCACTGCGCCGAAAGAAATACGCCGCCGAGAAAGGCGAGGAAGAGACATCTCGGTATCTGGTGTTTTTCACCGTTGAAAAAACACTCCCCCTCATCGGAGCGGGCAAGAATTTAAAGGAAAAGGGTTAGTGGACCGCGAAAATGCATTCTCAGTACCTTGGCTCCTGTTAAGCATTAAAAACACACCCAGGCCTGCAAGATAAATGCGGGAGGACAACCAACTTTTCTCTTGACAAACTGGTTTTCTGGGATTTATTCTATAAAACACTATTTCATTCTATAAAATACATACCAGTGACTGCTCCTGCAGCAAGCTTCTACAATAGATCGTTAGAAAGAGCCCTACAGATTCTAGGCGCTTTTTCGTTCGAAACCAGAGAACTAACTTTGCTTGAGCTGTCAAGTGCACTCAGCCTTTCCAAATCTACCGTTTATAGGCTTGCCTCTACCCTTTGGAGGTATGGCTTCCTTCAATACAACGAAACAGATAAGAAATACTCATTGGGTCCAAAGCTCTTTGAGTTGGGAGGCATTGTTGCCGCCTCATTCTCACTCAGAAAAACTGCGACGCCCTACTTAGATGAATTACACTCGCAACTCGGCAAGACAGTCTTTCTGGGGATCTTTCAAGAAGACGAGGTAGTTTACATAGATAAGAGAGAGGATTTGAGAAATCCTATACGGTTCGCCTCCGAGATCGGAAGACGCCGCCCACCATATTTTGGCATGTTTGGCCAGCTCCTTATGGCGTTTTTGCCCGACGAGGAGGTTGACAGGATATTGAAAAAAGATCCTTTAAAACCATTAACGAAAAAATCTATCACATCAAAGAAACAGTTCAAAAAAAGACTTCGCGAGATTCGCAGGTTAGGATTCTGTGTAGATAAAGAGGAAGCAATGGACGGTATCACCGGGATAGCTGCTCCCATTCAGAATCATGACGGCAAGGTTGTTGCCGCGCTCGGAGTTGGCTTCATTTCTTCATCTGAGGATTCCGAAGGGGTACGTAAGATAAGAAAAGCTATTTGTGAGACAACAAGAAGAATGTCCCAAGAGCTAGGCAGTCCTCAGAGCGGATGAAGTTATGGATCATTCCCAACCGAATAATGTCATAGTGGAGGCACCCACATCCTGATGCACGCCCACAGACCGGCCAGACTTTTCTCCTCTGTGCGGGTGTTAGAATAGGCATGATTGAGGCTCACACGAATACTGTGCTAAATCAATGGCCCCTAGCTGCTACAAACACACTTTGGCTGTGAAGAGGTTCCGAACACTCACTGACGGACCTCTGACTTCTAACCACAACTAATAAAACAGGGGGAACGCTATGAAAACAAGAAAAACGGGGAAAAACGGCCTAACTCGGAGAGAATTCATCAAAACAGTGGGAGTTGCCGGAGTTGCCGCAGCCGGGGTCTCCTTTCTGCCCCTAAACGCTCGAGGCGCAGCCAAGGACCATATCTTAATTGGCCATCCGACCCCAGCCACTGGCCCTATTGCCCCTTTCGGGGAAGCCTCTGGATGGGCAGATAAGCGTGCCATGGCTGAAATCAATAAGGACGGCGGCATATACTTGAAGGAACTCGGCAAGAAGCTACCCATAAAAGTCAAAGCGGCAGATACCGAAAGCAATCCGACGAAGGCCGCCGAAGTGGCTTCTAAACTGATCTTGCACGACAAGGTCGATCTGATCGTGGTTGCACACACACCTGACACGGTCAATCCGGTGGGAGCCATCTGCGAAAGGTATAAGGTGCCATGCATCTCCTCTGTGGCGCCTATTGAGCCGTGGCTGACCGGAGGCCCATACAAATGGACCTTCCACTTCTTTTGGAATTTGGGGCAAATCATCGATGTGTACACAGGCATGTGGGATGAATATGCCGACAAGACAAACAAGGTTGTGGGAGGTTTCTGGCCCAATGATCCTGATGGAACGGTCTGGGCCGAAGAGTTTGGAAAGGCGCTGGCAAAAAAGGGTTATAGAGTGGTGGACGTGGGAAGATTCCCATACGGTATGCAGGATTTCAGCGGTTTTATAAGCACCTGGAAGAAAGAGAAGGTGGATATCCTCACAGGTGTGCCCATCCCGCCTGATTGGGCAACCTGCTGGCGGCAATGCCACCAGCAGGGATTCATTCCCAAGTTCGCTAGTATTGGCAAGGCGATCCTGTTCCCTGCAGCAGTTGAGGCTATAGGCGGTGATCTTCCAAGCGGTCTCACCAGTGAGGTCTGGTGGACCCCCTTACATCCCTTTAAATCATCCTTGACTGGGAGTTCTTGCGTTGATTTGGCCAATTCTTGGACTGAAGAAACGGGAAGGCAGTGGACTCAGCCCCAAGGGTTTGATTACGCACTCTTTGAGATTGCAGCCGACGCCTTGAAGCGGGCAGGTTCTCCAGACAAAGACAAGATCAGAGAGGCCCTCGTTCAAACAGATCTGGACACGGTGGTAGGTCACATCAAATTCAACCAAAAGAATTTTTCACTTACACCCCTAGTAGGGGGGCAGTGGGTCAAGGGTAAGAAGTGGCCTTGGGAACTCGAACTCGTCTACAATAGGGAGGCCCCAAGCATCCCAACCACGGCAAAAATGGTCTTCCCACTTCCTCGATAGTATGTAGAAACGCCCCCTCTTGATGATTGTTAAGGGGGGGCGTTTCTGAATATGGGCGTCGATTTACTCGAAGAAATCATAGCAATTCCAGGCATGGGACTGGAAATATAGAAATATCATTGGTCGGGGCCTCCGTCTTGTCGATTCCTTTTGTGCAAATCACGCTTCTTTCGGGCAGCTGGGGAGTAATTCCATGATGGTTTCCTTATCAATGTGATGAGAAAGCGCTGATGTCCTATATACTAACTGTTGAGAAACTCACCAAATCCTTTGGGAGATTGACAGCGCTTGATAACCTTAGCCTCAAAGTAGATCAGGGCGAGATACTGGGCATCATCGGTCCCAATGGTGCTGGAAAAACGACCTTATTCAACCTTATCACCGGTGAGATCAAACCTGACCGAGGGAAAGTGCTGTTCAACGGGACAGATGTAACCTTTGCCCAGACTTACAAGAAATGTCGCATGGGATTAGCTCGTACATATCAGGTCCCAAGGCCTTTTCTGAACATGAGCGTGCTCGAAAATATTTTGGTCGGCGGTGTCTACGGTGCGGGCATGGGCTATGGGCAATCCAGAAAGAAATGCGAAGAAATTCTTGAAAAAACAGGTTTGCTCTCAAAGAGGGATGTGCTTGCAGAGTCCCTCACGCTCTTGGATCGCAAGAGGTTAGAAATGGCAAAAGCCCTCTCTACATGCCCCACACTTCTTCTCGTAGATGAGGTTGCCGGTGGCCTCACTGAATCGGAAGTGGAGGAGGTCTTAGAAATAATAAGATCCGCACGCAGAGACGGGATAACGGTATTATGGGTGGAACACATCATGATGGCTATGCAGAAGGGGCCCGACCGATTGCTCGTTATGGATTTTGGTAAGAAACTCTTCTACGGAACACCTGAAGAGGCATTGGAGTCAAGAGAGGTCCAAGAAGTTTATCTGGGCACTGAGGAAGATTGATGGCCATGCTTGAGGTCAGGGATTTGGACGTTTATTATGAGAAGTTCCAGGCATTGTCGGGCGTCGAGCTTGATGTGCAAAGAGGCCAAATCGTATCCCTGTTGGGCGCCAATGGAGCGGGCAAGTCAACGCTTCTTAAGACCATTTCCGGAATCCTGAAACCCGCCTCCGGCAGCATCTACTTTGACGAGAAGAGGATCGACAATCTCCAACCTCATGATATTGTGAATTTAGGGATTGGTTTGGTCCCGGAGGGCCGAAAAATTTTCTCCGCTCTTACGGTTCGAGAAAACCTCCTGATCGGATCCTACACTGGCAGGGCCCGCAGAACGCGGAATAAGACCCTTGAAGATGTGTTTCACCTCTTTCCAGTACTGAAGCACAGGAGCCAGCAGAAGGGAACGGACCTGAGCGGAGGTGAGCAGCAGATGCTGTCCATTGGCAGGGCTCTCATGTCACAGCCCCGTTTCAGCATCTTCGATGAAATCTCTCTGGGGCTAAGCCCCGTGGTGGTCAAAGAGCTTTACAGGACCATAAAACGAATCAATCAAGAAGGCATGACAGTGGTTTTGGTGGAACAGGATGTGAAGCGGAGTCTCAAGGTTGCTAACTTTGCCTATATCCTCCAGGAAGGCAGGATTACGCTGAAAGGGAACCCTCGGGATTTTACTGAAGAAGCGGTCAAGAAGGCCTATTTTGGCGTCTGAGTTTGGGAAAGATCTGCCTTAAAGACTCGCTTATTTCCTAATCAATTCGCCGATAAGAACAGGACAAAAATATGTTACGATTCTTGGAACCGATCATCAATGGCGTCTTGCTGGGAGGCCTCTATGCCGTAATCGGCATAGGGCTCTCCATGATCTTCGGGATTATAAGACAGGTTAACCTGGCGCACGGCGAACTGATGATTCTCGCAAGCTATTTTAGCCTTCTCACTCTGCAATTGTTAGGGCTGCATCCTTTGCTGACTTTTCTTTTCGTTCTTCCGGCCATGTTTATCTTTGGTTATCTCATACAGGCCCTTCTTTTTAATCGGGTTATGGGAAAAGGAATGGAGCCTTTTCTCATGATCTCCTTCGGGCTGTCAATCATTTTGCAAAATGCCTTGCTGCTCATCTTCACCCCTGATGCCCGTTCACTGAAGAACACCCTAGTCATCCAGAGCCTCAACGTCTACGATCTCTTTCACGTGCCCTTGATTTACATAGTCAACTTCGCAGTGAGCATTCTGGTAATCGGACTACTCCATCAGTTCATGAAAAGGACCTATCTTGGGTGGGCCATCAGCGCTTCGGCTGAAGACCTAAGTGCCGCCAAACTAATGGGTATTAATCCGAAAAGGGTTTACGCCCTGGCTATGGGCATTGCAGCTGTAACCGCTGCCATCTCAGGGGTGCTCGTCGGGATGACTTTTACCTTTTACCCTCATTCCGGTACCCAATACCTGATCATTGCATTCGGCGTGGTCATTATCGGGGGTCTGGGAAGCCTACCTGGAACATTCTTGGGAGGTCTCATTTTGGGCATTTCTCAACTGGCCGGAGGGCATATCATTGGTCCCGGATTTCAGTTGCTAAGTGGCTACATCATCCTGCTTGTGGTGCTGACCATCAGACCTCAGGGAATATTGGGAAGGGGGTAGCTGTTTCTATGTCTGCCAAACGGATTCGTTTTATATCGATCCTTCTAGCTTTGGCAGTCCTTTCGACCATACCCCTTTGGGACTCACCGTATGTAATGACCGTATGGCTGCTGATCTTTGTTTACGCAGCGTTGGCCTCCATGTGGAACCTTCTGGCTGGCTATTCCGGTATGATCTCTCTTGGTCAACAGGTGTTCATCGGACTGGGAGGTTATACCCTTGCCGTATTGTCTGTATACTATGGACTTCCCATTTTCTTGAGCGTTCTCCTTGGAGGGATGATATCCGTGATCTTTGCTGTCCTCATCTCCCTGCCTATCTTTAGAATGAAAGGGGTTTACTTTGCGATCGGAACCTGGATCATAGCTGAGGCATTGGGAATTTGTTTCAGTAACTGGGGGTACGTAAGATACGGAATGGGCATGTTTATACAGCCTGCCTATAAACTCTCCATGTCCTCGGTTTACTATGCGGCTATGATAATCTGCATTGGTTCAATTGCCCTCGTCTATGTTCTGCTTCGTTCAAAGCTAGGGCTAGCATTAATGGCAATCCGGGATGACGATATCGCATCGGAGACCATGGGGGTCAATATTTTTCGCTGCAAGTTCACCTGTTTTTTGGTTGGTGCCTTTGTTACAGGCATTGCGGCGGGAATACTGTACTTGAATACTATATTCATCCAACCATTTGAGGCCTTTGGTATTGGCTGGAGTGTCAAGCTGCTTTTCATTGTTATTATCGGAGGCATCGGGACTGTGGAAGGCCCTATCGTTGGAGCCGTCATCTTTGTGCTTTTGCAGCAATACCTTTCGGAATATGTAGGGTACAATCTGATAATTCTGGGAATTATCACTATTATGGTGCTCTTTTTTGCGCCTAAAGGAATTATTGGGACTATTCAGAATAGATTCAGGGTGGGACTCCTTTCGGTCCGGCGCCAGTAATTGAATGAATGGGCGAGTTCCCGCTGTGCTGGGAAAGGGGGCAAAGGTTGACAATGCAAGTGAGCTTTGAACAACCACATTGGTCACTGGTCGCTTCAAGAAATAGCGCCAGCGCGAGTTTGATCTCAAAGCGCTTAGTGTGTGCATAAAAAAACAGCCACCCTTTTTCGAATAGTGAAAGGCTTTTAATGTCACTCGGTGACATAACCAAAAGATCAGGAGATGATACCGGCTATGCTATGAGCTTACTCTAAAAAAGGAGGATGAAGTGGCCGGAAACGATGTGGTCTTCAAGAAAGATGGGGCCGTCGCTCGTATTACGATAAACAGAGAGGGGGCATACAATGCCTTAAACAGCGCCATTCTAAACAGACTTGAGGAGATTTTCTCAGATTTAGAGGGCGACAAAGAGGTAGTAGTGGTGGTTATAACCGGAGCAGGCCAAAAGGCCTTCATTGCGGGGGCTGACATCAAGGAGATAAAAGAAGCCGGCGATACAAGGACTGAGCTCGTGAAAAAAGGGCAGGAGATCTTCTCCAAGATAAGGAATTCAAGTAAGGTGGTTATTGCAGCGGTTAACGGCTACGCCCTGGGCGGCGGATGTGAACTCGCTCTGTGTTGTGATATCAGAATCGCTTCAAAGAACGCAAGGTTTGGCCTTACCGAGGTGAAGCTCGGGCTCATGCCCGGGTACGGTGGAACGCAACTGCTTCCAAGGTTTATAGGAACGGGGGCGGCAAAATACTTGATCTTCTCAGGAGAGATGATAACAGCCGAGGAAGCATATCGGTTAGGTCTTGTTGAAAGGGTGTGCACTAGTGAAACGCTCATGGAAGAGGTGGATGAGTTAGCAAGAAAGATCTCTTCCAACGGCCATGTAGCGGTTAGGGCCTGCAAGCGGGCCATCAATTTTGGAACCCAGCTCTCCATCGATGATGCCTTAAAACTTGAGCTTGAGATTTATGACGAGGTGGCTCGTTCGGCTGACGCAGAGGAGGGCATTGCGGCCTTTCTGGAAAAAAAGGCCCCAGTATTTAAGGGAAGGTGATCGAACTACAACAAGCTGGACTGAAGACTATCGTAAACCACATTTCTCAGGCGAGGGCGAACCGATGGTGAAAACCCCTCCCTTTTATGATTTGATAAAGGTATGTATTTATGGTTTAATTCATTTAATGAAATAAAATTTCATTTAATAAAACATACGAAGTGATTGTCTGTGTTGGAGAAGTCTTAAAGAGAAAGCCTGAAAGACCTGGAACAGGGCGAATGCTTTAGAGGTGTGAAATGAACAACAAAGGATATTCCTGAGACTCATCGGCAGGGCCTGAAAAGATTCCTCAAGAGGGGTAACTTGCTATGTTCACAAAGAATTTTGAAGAAATCAACAAGGACATGTTTCAGGAATGCGGCGGCAAGGCGGCGCACTTAGGTGAACTAACCTCCTTGAAGCTCAACGTTCCTAGAGGTTTTTGCGTTGTGGATAAAGCCTACTCCCATCACCTGAAAACCAACAATCTTGAAAACCAGATAGCCACGATAGCAAAGAGCATCAACTTTGAGGATTTTCAAGACATGGAAGAGAAGACGAGCCGCATTCGATCACTGATCGGGCAGGCCCTAATGCCCAAAGAGATCGAAAAGGAAATCATCGCAACCTATGAGTGTCTTTCCAAAGAAATATCTGCTCCGTTTGTAGCCATCCGTTCATCGGTGGCGGTGAAAGATTCCGACATATCTTCCTTCCCCGGGATGATGGACACCTATCATTACATCCGGGGTGCCAAAGAGGTTGTTGAGAACGTGAAGAACTGCTGGGCCTCAGTATGGTCAGGACGTGCTTCATTCTCACGTTACAACAAGAAGATAGATTACAAAAAGGCTGTAATTGCACCAACCATCCAGCTTATGATTAACTCGGAAATCGCCGGCGTGGCTTTTACTGTAAATCCGGTGAGTGGTCGAGGGGACGAAATAGTCATTGAGTCGAACTGGGGGTTGGGAGAGTCCGTGGTTAGCGGCAAGTGTTTGTGTGATTTTTACGTAGCCGGAAAGAAGCAGCATAGTGTCAAAGAAGAGAAGATTGCACGAAAAGAGCAGAAATTTATTCAGGCGGAAGGAGGCGGGGGCGAGTGGGTTGAAGTTGAACCTGACAAGGTCAATGAGCCAACGCTTACTGAGGCACGTATTGCCGAGATTTGCAGGACAGCTTGCATGATTGAAGATCATTACGGGTATCCTCAAGACATCGAGTGGGCATACGAAAAAGGTGATCTCTATATCCTGCAGGCTAGAAGGGCCCGCGTGGCTGGAGAATAAAGTGTCACCAAATTTGAAAGAGGAGGATAAGAAAATGGCACAAAGAACAATTGATGTACACAATCATTGGTATCCAAAAGAGTATCTTGAGTATCTTGTGAGTAGGGGCTCGAAGGAGTCTCCGACTGGCACTCACGACGGAGGTACACATTACCGCATGTGGTACAAGGGGGTATGTGTGGCCCACATAGATCGGGCCGGTCATTATGATTTGAAAGAGAGGATAAAGGATCTCGACGCAGGGGGTCTGGACACGCAACTGATAAGCGTAACTATTCCGGGCCCCGAGACCCTCGAACGAGACAAGGGCATCTATTGGGCCAAAAAGTGTAACGACGCACTAAAAAAGGCAACTGAAGATTATCCAGGGAGGTTCTATTTCTTGGCAAGTCTGCCCTATCAAGATCCCGATGAGGCTTGTAAGGAGCTGGAAAGGTGTCACAAGATGGGTTGCGTTGGGATCCAGTTGTTTTCCAACTTCAATGGCGAGCCCATTTTCTTGGAAAAATACCATGGCATTTATGAGCTTGTCAATAAGTGGGAGCTTCCCGTGTTGATGCATCCCGCTGTTCCACTCACGCGTGAGGTTATGGATAAAGTTAAGATCCCTTATCAGCTCTGGGGTTATACCCTGGATACAAGCCTTGCTGTAGTCAGCCTGATCTTTCAGGGAGTAATGGCAAAATTCCCCAAATTGACCATTATCCATGGACACCTGGGAGGCATGGTCCCCTATTTTGTTCGTAGATTGCAGGACTCTTATAAGGGATATGCCAAGGAATGGGGCGTTGAGTTGGATGAGTCTCCTGACATCACTTACAAGAACAGGGTATATCCTGATACAACATCCTTTTATGTTCCAGCCATGAAATGCTGTTTGGAGTGGGTGGGTCCGGATCATATGTGCATCGGCACCGATTATGCGCATAGGGTTGGCGATCCCGAAGGAGCGATCAAGGCAGTTAAAGAGGTGGGAGAGCAGGTGGGCCTGAGCCAGGACGAGATCGATCTCATCCTTGGAAAAAACGTTGAAAGGCTCTTTAAGCTGCCACCAGCGTAACAAAATAAACACATTTTGTATTTCTCGGAGAGAGATCACCTTACCCCCAGAACCGCTCATCGGGATACGTACGGACAAAGTTTTCCGGGAGAATGCTATGCAACAGCTAAATGTGGGGTAAGGTGAGGGGGAAACTATGATCACCGGAGTAAAGTGGTGCGGGGTTGACTTTGGACAATGCTTAATGGACCCCTCAGGACTGCGAAATTACCTGGTAGTGGGCGACGTATGCAAAGAGCTTGGTGAGCCTGAGCTTATTGAGGAAAGGATCCACAGGTACCGAGTGTTAAAGGAAAAGTATGGTAGCTATGGCGCCATAAAGGAAGGACACAGAGACGAAATATTGCGCTACGTATTCGATGATAATTCCTTTGCCATGAAAATCTTCTCCGCTAAGGAACAAGAACACCTGAGTGTAGCGGAAGGCGCTGAAGACGCATTGGCGTATTTAAGAGACCAAGGCATACAAAGGGCTGTCGTAGCCGAGCTGAAGAAGACCCTTGGGCCGATCGGTTCAGACATAGCTACGCGGTTCCTGAAACACAAAGGTTTGCTGCAGTATTTCGATGAAATGTTTACACCTCAGGGCAAAATAGATCTTCATGATGGCTCATCTGATATGCGGTATAAAGGAAAAACTAAGGAAGAAGGTTTATTGTACGATGAGCTCGCTCAAGAACTGCTCATGCGGGGTATCCAGACATCAGATGCAGTAATGATTGGCGACAAGCCATGGACTGATATCAATCCCGCGAACGAAAGAGGTTTCAAAACGATTCAATTCATTGGCTACATCAACTATGGGTCATCTGAAGCGGATTTCGTGATATCTCATTTCGGTGAATTGAAAGAGATAATAAAAGGGGTCAAAAGATGAGCGAGCCGAAGCGATTAATCATTGAATATGAAGACGGTTCCATGAAAGGGATTGAATTCTTTCAATTGAGCCGGCTGAATCGGCTTGAACTCTCAAAATTGGGGCTCTGTGCTCCGCCTGCGGCTATACCTTCACCTTCGAAATATTACCTTTTGCTCCGGTGGAAAGATGGATGGCAGGAAGTCTTCGGGGTAGACAAAGGTTCCGTTGAATTGCTGCGATATTACGTTATTGAGAGAACGGAAGAGGTGGGTAGGATGGCACTCGAGGTCGAAGGTGATTATCCGGTGCTCCTGTTGATACGGCGAATGCCGAAAAACCTGGAGAGCCTGACAATAGTCGGGGGTGATGGTTCGAAGGTCTTTGGCTTGGAACCGAAGTTACGGAACGAGGAAGGAGGGAAAGTAGAGCACGTCGAATACGATAAGGCGGAACGTCATTTCCAGCATGAACCCGAAGAGACTGCTCAAGACAGAGTTAAAGCAATAACGGATACCTTACAAAGGGAGTTGGATAAGAGCGGCCTCACGGCTGAGAAACTCCTGGCCATGGATCAAGCTCCGAGGGTTGCAGAATACAAAAAGCTCGCAAGGACGGTAGGCATAAGGGCGACGGAAAAGCAGGAGGATGTTTACGGTTTCATACAATTGATGACAGAAAACTTGGCTAATTCCGGGACGTAAGAGCTTCAAAAATGCTTCATTTTTGGTCGGTAAAATGATTTGAAGCTTAGAACAAGAAAGGAGGGTATGATCGATGTCTGAAGAATTGGGCCTCAATGCAATTGACAGGAGTATTTCTGGCTTGAGAAGCCTTCGGATGCCTGAGGACGAAGATATCTTCTGGTTCCGAGATGATCTACATCAGCCCTATCCCATATCTCCCTTAGGGATGACTACCATACAAAAACATCATTCGTGGGGCTACCATGTGGCGGCTGAGGAGTTGAAATTGCCACACTCGAAGGGCGGCCATGTCAAGATTTACAAGGGAAGGGTTCTATTAGGGTTCGAGGAGATTAAAGATGCGAAAGAGATCGAGAGAAGGGCTGCAGAATTTGGCAGGCTCCTCGATCACCTAAAGACGAATTGGGATGACTATTATGCGCGCTATATTGACGAGGTTAAGCAGGGTTTAACCTTCATGCGCAGCGTGAATGACCTTATGTCCAATATCGATTTGCATCATATGCTTTGCAGAAGTGAGCAGATCAATGGGAGGAACTGGGAGATCCACTTCATGCTCATGTACCCCGCCGACGCGCTCTATTTTGAATTTGAGAATTTCTGTCGGGAACATGGGCTCAAGGAGAAAGATTTTACCACTATGCTCCAGGGCCTGGACACAATGGCCACAAGGACAGATGAAGCTCTTTGGAGCCTCACGAGGCTGGCCGAGGATTCAGGAATTAGTAAGATGATTCTGGAAGAAGATGAAAAGGGGCTTCTCCAGAAGCTGGAAGGTGATACCAGGGCCGCAAAATGGTTAGAATCCTTTAAAGAATTCCTCGATCTCTACGGCCATCGGATTACTGCCGCGCATCTAGACGTTATCTTTCCCACATGGATAGAGGACCCAACACCCGTATTCACTACAATTAAAACGTATATCCCGAAGATAAAGCAGGGTTGGGACATCAAAGCTGAAAGGGAGCATATGCTCAAAGAGGCTCAAAATGCAGCTGATCAATTTATGGCGAAGCTTCCACCTGAAAATAAGAAGGAGTTTGAGGAGTTCCTTGAGATAGGTAAAAGAATCTACCATTTTCAAGAAGATCATGGTTTCTATATAGATGGGTCTTCGACCGCGGATCTGCACCATGTTCTTATGGCTTGCGGAAGACGGCTAACCCATTATGGGCTGCTCGAACAGCCTGAAGATGTATTTTTCTTAACCTTTAATGATCTTGAGGAAGTGATATCCGGATTGGCGCGCAACACAGAAGCCGCTGTATATCACTACCATCGAATGGTCCCTAGCTTGATTAAAGAGAGAAAATGGGGTTGGGAACAGGCGAAAGAGCTGCAGGAAGCTCCATTGACCATTGGCGCTGTTCCAGAAGAGGTGAGAGACCCCATTATGATTAAAGTATTTGGGATGATAGATGAACTCATAAAGGCTGGTAAGGTTGAAGAGTTAGAAGTGATGGACCGGTTTGAGGGTTATTCTGGGGCTCCTGGAGTTGCAGAAGGTGTAGCACGTGTTATCACCAGCTTTGAGGATTTCCCTAAACTAAAAATGGGAGATATTCTGGTATGTCCCTATACAGCCACTGCATGGACCCCCCTCTTTCCCAAGATCAAAGCAGTCGTTACTGATACAGGCGGCATGTTAACCCATGCTGCCATCACCGCTAGGGAATACAGGATTCCCGCTGTAGTTGGCACCTGGCGGGCTACTAGGTCAATTAAGGATGGTGACACCATAAGGGTAGATGGGAACGCAGGCATAGTGGAGGTGCTCAAGAAGGCTGGAAAATAGTGCCAGATCTGTCTCTACCCTGGACGGTGATTAAGGGCCCCCAAGACCATGGAGGTGAAGTGAATGTTTAAGGAGGTAAGACATGAAATATGAAAAGCTTTTCTCGCCAATCACAATGCGGGGAGTGACCTTCCCCAATCGGATTATGCGCACCTCAATGGTTTCAGGGCTCGCCACTGAGGATGGGGCGGTAACGGATGTATTGAAGCAAAGATACCAACGGGAGGCAAAAGGAGGAGTCGGAGCAATTGTGGTCGAGGCATCCGTTGTCATAGCCTCCAAGAGCCCCTATAACCTCCGGATCAGCGACGACAGTTTTGTGCCCGGCTTTACCGAGGTGGTCAACACGATCCGCTCAGCGAACGAGGATACGCGAATTGGGATTCAGATCATGCAATTCCTCAAGATCGCCAGAAGCGGATGGCGGCAGAAAGTCGAGGACTTCAAGAAGGAGGATCTACCGAAGATAGTGCAGGATCATGTAGATGCTGCCAAGCGTGCTTTGACCGCAGGTTTCGACTTTATCGAACTACACATGGCCCATGCATTTGTCCTTGCCTCCTTTCTGTCACGGGTTAACAAAAGGGCTGACGAGTACGGGAGCAGCTTTGAAAACAGGATGAGGCTGCCTGTCGAGGTGTACCAGGCGGTACGTCAGACGGTAGGAGAAAACTACCCGCTGGGTATCAGGATCAACGGAGAGGATTTCATTGTCCAAGGCAACACGCTGGAACAGAGCACCCGGATTGCCAGAAGGTTCGCGGAACTGGGCGCTGACTATATTAGCGTAACCGCAGGCGATCGCTTTGAAGACGCTGCTACCCCTGAAGAGGGAAACCCCCCTGATCCCATGTCCGGCTACAGTGGGCACCGGATGAGCCCGTGGTGGTGGTGGCCGGATGGAACCCACGTATACCTGGCGGAGGGCGTAAGAAAGGCCGTCAGAAAAGCCGGGTTCAATACGCCAATAGTGATTGCCGGCAAGATCAGGGAGCCCAAATATGCCGAGGAAATCCTACGGGAGGAGAAGGCAGATATGATAGGCCTGTGCAGGGCACTTCTGTGCGATCCCGACTGGCCGGCTAAGGCAAAGGAAGGCAAAGACAAGGAAATCGTGAAGTGCGTGGCCTGCAACTGGTGCCTTGAGGCCGACTCCCGATATGAAAAGGTGAATTGCTGCAGGTGGCCCGAGGGGAGCCTGGTTGCTCCTGAACCGTTTTCCCCAAAAGTGGCCCGTCCGGGCAAGATTAAGAAGGAAGACAGGTAATTTCATTGGTACGTTGAAATTGCAGAAGGATAGCCTGTTGATAACTTCAGGCGAATGGAGGCTATGACCGTGTCTAAGCTCGATTTTCCACGGCACAAACGCGAAGATGCCCAAGAATATAGCACCAAGAGGTGGTGGCTTGGCATAACCCTCGGTGACATGCTTGATAAGACAGCTGACCTGTATCCCAGAAAGGAAGCGCTCGTGGACGACAGGGTTCGGCTCTCATACTCAGAGCTCAGAAAGCGAGTGGACAAGCTCGCCGTGGGATTTATCAAATTGGGCATCGAAAAGGGCGACACCGTTCTCTTGCAGCTCCCCAACTGGGCTGAATATGTGTACTCGTATTTTGCACTGCAGAAGATCGGCAGTGTCCCGGTGCTCCTGATCTCCGGGTATAGGCAACTGGAGGTGAGTCATCTCTGCCAGTTGACCGAGGCCAAGGCGTGGATTGTGCCGGATGCTTACCGCAAGATAGATTATACCTCGTTTATGGGGGAGGTTAAGGAGG
>Ga0209427_10004460_pt1 | contig 16186 bp, 17 predicted proteins | sample DeeMarSWOR136_30_FD_187465 | JGI IMG/M metagenome (GOLD analysis project Ga0209427, IMG submission 187465) | Marine sediment microbial communities from White Oak River estuary, North Carolina - WOR-1-36_30 (SPAdes) (version 2) | ecosystem: Environmental > Aquatic > Marine > Intertidal zone >...
CCGAGAGGGTCACTTCGGAGGCATTGAAGCGAAGAAACAGCGGAGTCACGTGCTGAAATTCCGTTTTCCAATAAAATCAGCTGCTTATAAAGATATTTCCATTAAAACCCAGGAAACTCCAGAAAAGTTTTCTGTTTTCTTCTCCACGCCAGATCCATTGGACAGTGGGAGCATCGAGGTGATGAGGAGGGGGGATAGAGGGTGAGATTACGGGGAAATTGCCTATTGTACATGAGCGTGGTCTGTTTTGCGGCTACTCATTCCCTTAGCTTGGCCTCAGATCCGATACGGGGCAGGCTCATCGGCACCGAAACGGTTGATGCCCTTTTGACAGAGGACAATTCGGATGCCTTTATCGCCTGGAGACACGAAAAGGTTAAGCACCGGACGATCGTCCACATTGATAGCCATATCGATTTAGAATGGGTTTCCGATTCCGACCTCAGGCGAATTTTCGACTCGAAAACGGCGGAGCAACTAAAACGGTTACAGCTGAGCCCCCTTCATCCGGAAGAAAGCGCCTTGAAACCACTCAGGATCATGAGCTACATCTATCCCGCTATTATGGAGGGCATGGTGAGTGAACTGTATTGGGTTCCGCCGGATTCATTACTGAGTGGAGAATCGGTCTTGGATACAGTTAAGGATCACTTGATAGAGACCCTGGGGAAGCTTTCCGTAGATGATCTCCGCTCATTCGGATTGGAAAAAGGGGTTATTAAGGGGAGGGTATACGGTATTCCGTTGACCATATGTAAATTGTATGATTTGCCTCGTTTCGAGGAGGCCGTTGTCCTCGATATCGATGTGGACTATTTTGACCCACCTGATCTTGGAAAGAGGATCGAGGTTCCCGCGATCTGGCCTGGAGAGTTCGTCGAAACTCTCAAGAAGAAGGCGATGAGAACTGATGTGGCGTCCCTTTGCTACTCGGTAAGGGGGGGGAATACCTGGCATTGGAATATCGGTTCCTGGGCGACGAATTGAAAGAGATCCTGGGGGACCCTGAAGGGAACGATCAGAAGGCAGCAAGGGTGAGGAGACACCGGGAATTGGGCCTCGTTTATCGATCAAAAGGGATGTATCGAGAGGCGATTGAAGAGTTTCAGAAGGCTTTGGAGCTAAGCCCGGATGATGCCTCTCTTCACTACTTGCTTGGTCTCATATACAGTCATTTGGGTAATTCGAATGAAGCAACAAGGGAGCTTGCTCGTTCTACGGCCATCGATCCCATGTATGGCGATCCGGTGATCTGCGATGCGGACTACTACTTGAACAAAAAAATGTGGGACAGGGCTTTACCCCTCTATGAGGAGATTCTCAGAAGAAAACCTACCTATGTAAAAGGCCTCCTTGGAGCGGGTCTGTGCTGCTCACACCAGGGGAAACTTGAAAGTGCTGAGAAATACTAAAAAATGTATCGAGATACAGCCCAATTTCTCTCTGGCCCATTTCAATCTCGGCATTATCTGTTCGGAAATGAAAATGTGGAAAAGCGCGGAGGAAGAATATAGACGCGCTTTGGAATTGAATCCCCACAATGGAAAGGCCTATCAGAACCTGGGTAGGCTTTATGACATGCAAGGAGACATCCATAAGGCGATATGTGCATACGAAGAGGCCATTGAGAATAACCCGTGCTTTAAGGCGGCTCATAACAACCTTGGAGGGTTCTATGCACGGGCTGGCAGATACGATGAGGCGATCAATGAATTCAGAAAGGCCGTGAGAATCGATCCGCATTATGTTAGGGGATATAGCAATCTCGGCAAGATGCATCTCGTTCAGGGGAATGCGAGCGGTGCCTTGGAAGCCTTTCAACATGCCCTTTCGATCGACCCCAAGAATCTCTGGGCTCGCTATTACCTGGGTCGCCTGTATATCATGATGAGCCGATATGGAGAGGGTATATCAGCTTATGAAGAGGTGATTGACGACCATCCGAATTTCTTTCCCGCTTACATAGATTTGGCAAGGATTCTCGGGGAAAAGGGAATCGATGTCGATAGAGCGCTGAAATTGGCGCAAAAAGCGGTTGAGTTAAGACCCACGGCCCAAACCTTTGACCTACTGGCCTGGTTATATTTCAGACGGGGCATGTATGAAGACGCTGAGAAAGCGATTGAACGTGCTGTGGGGCTTGATCCCAGTAATGAGTCAATTATTCGACATCGAGAAGAGATTAGGAGAAGAATGGGGTATCGATAACCTCCCTTTTATTCAATCGAAGGAATACCGTAATCTCGGTTTAGTGGCATTTCCCTCTTTTTACTTTTGCACCGGCTCGAAGGCGTAGTAGACGCGTTCCTTCAGGACCGTTTCCTTGCCCATTTGGATGGGGACGGGATCAACGGGAAAGACATAAAGCTTGACTTCATCCCCTTCCTTGAGGTGTCCCACCTGGCAGTGGACGATCCTGGAGAAGAGCTTCAATTTTCCCCCCAGGTCGATAAGGGCGTGGATCAAGGGGCTTTCGAATCCCAGGGGGACACCAACCTCTTCCTCAGTTACCACCTCTACCCTTCCCGTAGTGGGCAGGTCGATCCATTCCAAATCCTCCGAGAGGCAGTTGGGACAGATGATCCGGGGGGGAAAGGCTTCGTGGCCGCACCCTTTACACCGGGTCGTGGTAAACCGGCCTTGCCTCAGATGTTCGTAGAATGGATATACCCGGTTGAATTCCCTGGACTCCTGGGGATAGAGGTCCATGGTGGCGATGTACTTCCCTTCCAATATTTTCAGACCGGCCATTGAGTTCCTCCCAATTCGTGTCCGTGATCCGTATTCCGTGTCCGTGTCGCGTGACCGTGATCCGGGCTCCGTGTCCGTTTTGCTTCAAAAGAATCACGGTTCCCGGTCGCGGAGAAGGGGGTAAACAGACACGGTCTAGGCGCTCAATGATTGCGCTAACTTGGTTAGCATCTGACTTACACGCTCATATTTTTCAATCAGGTCTACGTATCGCTCATTACTCATGTACTTTAAATCTCTTGCCAGGAGCAGTTGATATTTCATTTCCCCAGCGGAACCTTTGGCTATTCCTACAAATTGTCTATATTCCTTTGTACTTAGCCGGTGGCTACCTTCCAACAGATTCATGGGTATGGAGTAGGCGGAGCGACGCATTTGTGAGATAAGGCCGAATTTTTCATGTTGGGGAAAAGTTTTCGTAATCTCGTAAATTTCCAAAACCAATCGGTGTGACAATTTAAAGACATCCAGGTCTTCAACGTTCTTCATATTTACGCACACGATTCACGGACACGGTTCACGGACCACGGACACGGGTTACGGTTCTCTGCCGTATATTAGAACGGTGTGGGCCGCTATAAAACCACTCAGGTTATGAGTGAGCCCCGCCCTCGCTCCTTCGACCTGTCTTGTCGCATCTCCCCTCAGTTGACGCATAATCTCGGTGGCCTGACGGATTCCCGTTCCACCGAAGGGGTGGCCACAGCTCAAAAGGCCTCCATCGGTGTTGATCGGGATCTGGCCACCGAAATCGGATTTGCCCTCCTGGATGAAGAGGCCGCCCTGGCCCTTCTCGCAAAAGCCCAAATCCTCGTATTCGATAATCTCCGAAATGGTGAAACAGTCGTGGGTTTGAGCCACGTCCAGCTCACTGGGTTCGATTCCCGCGGATTCGTAGGCCTGTTCTGCGGCTATGGTGAGTGCCTCCCATGTGGTCCAACTGGGCATATTGGCGGACATGTTGTTCAGCGTGGCCTGGCCTGTTCCCTTGATATAGACCAGGGGTTTATCCGTCAAATCCTTGGCCTTCTCCTCGCAGGCCAGGATGACGGCGGCGCATCCATCGGTAATGGGGCAGCAGTCGTACAGGGTAAGGGGGGGAACGATATCTTTGGCGTTGAGGGCTGCCTCCAAGGTAATGGGCTCTCGGAACTGGGCGTTTGGATTATTCAACCCATTTCGTCTATTTTTGACCGAGACCATTGCCAACTGTTCTTTTGTCGTCCCATACCGTTTCATGTGCTGTTTGGCAACCATGGCAAAGGCCGGGGGCGGTAATCCCAATCCCTGGGGCCCATCCCAGTCATGGTCTACCGATGCCAATTCGCTGTAGAAAACCTCCCATTTCTCAGGCATATAGAGCTTTTCTCCCCCGATCACCATCACGATATCGGCTATGCCGCTCCTGATGAGCCCGTAGGCGAGGATGATGCCAGAGCTTCCGCTGGCGCATAATAACTCAACCCTGGCACAGATGGTTCTGGGCTTGATGCCAAGGTATTCGGCCACAACAGGAGCAAGATGTGTTTGGAAAGCACTGCGCTCGGTATAAGCGGAAGCCACCAACAATCCGTCTATAACCTTGTTGGTGATGGCCTTGTTGTCATCAAAGCACGCCTTACCAGCTTCCTGAAACATATCCCTGAGGGAGGCTTCTCGGACCCCCCACGCGCACATTCCACCGGCAATGATACACACATTTTTCATCATCCACTACCTCCCCATTATTGAGCCATTGCCATTCTCCAAGGCCTTGCGAGAATTTTCACACTGTTTTATTATAAACTATTACGCTCTGATGATGTCAACTCGCTTTTTCTGGAGTTCCGTGATTTTTTGGGGGGATTCCGTTGTTCCTGAGCGTACGTTCATCCTTCAAACCTTCAGGACTGCAGCACCGCATAACAGGAGCACCCAAATTCGGTTCGAAGGGGCAGGACTCAAACAGCCAAATGACCTTGACAGGAGAGAAGGGTTGCTCAGGAATGGCGGATGTTGAGTATTACTGGAGATTGTCCACGAAGGCGATCATTTCAGCCGCATCTGAACTCAAGCCTCAGAGGAGGGGGATATGATAACCGCTGGGACTGATATCGGTTCTTTGTCAGTGGAATCGGTGATTTTCGAGGCGGATAGGGGGATGATTGGGTATTCCATCGTTCTTACCGGGGCAAACAGTAGAAAGTCCTCTGAGGCCTCCCTTGAACAAGCCCTCAGTTCAGGCCGTGTGAAGCGGACCGATGTCTCCTATATCGTTTCGACGGGATGCGGTAGAGAAATTTCAGGTTTTGCCGATGAAAGCATTACCGAGATTACCTGTTTGGCCAAAGGGGTCCATTATCTCTTCCCGGATTGTAGAACCATTATCGACATCGGGGGGCAGGATACAAAGGTTATTAACGTCGATGAAAGGGGAAGGGTTACCGGCTTCGATATGAACGATAAGTGCGCGGCCGGGACGGGGAGGTTCTTGGAGGTTATGGCCATGGCGTTGAACGTGGATTTGGAGGCAATGGGGGAACGGTCGCTCCATTTCAAGGAGGATATCGAGATCAGCAGCCTCTGCACCGTCTTTGCCGAATCGGAGGTGGTTTCCCTGGTTTCAGAAGGGAGGGAAGTGGAGGACATCCTGCATGCCTTGAACAAGGCTGTTGCAGATAGAACCGTGAGCCTCCTGGAGCGAGGAAGACCGGAAGGTAAGATGGCGATGACAGGGGGAGTGGCAAAGAATCTGGGCGTGGTGCGAGCTATAGAAGAGAGGCTGGGAAAATCCATGATGGTATACCACGAGCCCCAAATTGTAGGGGCCTTGGGAGCGGCATTGATCGCCAAGGAGAGGATGGAGCGTTAGGGTTGATCACCCAAAGGCCCCCTTTCGTTTTGTTGATTTCCAACCCATTCATGTCGTTCTCGCCACGCAGGAAATGATATATTTCATATAAGGAACACCCTTGTCCCTGAGCGTAATCTGCCAGTATTCCAATATTCCGGATTAAGCCCAGCCCTGAGTTCCCACGTAATCAACAGGTTACAAAAACACGGCCTATGAAATTCAGGAATCTTGAGAAAAACCTTCGCCTTGACAAGGAAATTTCGCGTAGTATATCATGAATTCCTGAACGGGAAGACTCCATCAAGCACATTACAGGGAACATGAGTAGGCTCATGGGGAGAACATGAGGGGGGAAGATTTTGAGCTCAGGGGGTAGTTTTTGGAAAAGGTAGGCATTCTCCTGAAGGGAAATAAACCCGAGGCCATTGAGATTACAAAGGACCTCATCCGGTGGTTCGGTGAACGTCACATCAACGTTTACATGGAGGATGAGGTGGCCGGGCAATTCGAAGGCTCGTGGGGTTGCCCGAAGGAAGCCCTTCCATCGCAGGTAGAGGTTATTCTCGTATTGGGGGGAGATGGGACCCTTCTCAGCGTGGTGAGATTGATGGGAGAGAATCAGGTTCCCATCCTGGGGGTCAATTTAGGAGGGCTTGGGTTCCTTACGGAGATAACTTTGGATAACCTCTACAAGGTATTGGAGGGGTTGATCCAGGGAGACTACAAGTGTCATAGGAGAATGACCCTCCATATCCATGTCGTGAGGAAAGGGGAGATGGTGGCCGATTTCACCGTGTTAAACGATATGGTAATCAATAAGGGAGCATTGGCCAGGATCATCGACTTGGAGACCACCATCAATAATGAATACTTAACGACCTTCAAGGCCGATGGGTTGATCATTTCCACCCCAACGGGTTCCACAGCCTATTCGCTTTCCGCCGGGGGACCCATCGTGTACCCTTCTCTGGAAACCATTGTTATTACCCCAATTTGCCCCCATACGTTGACCAATAGGCCCATTATCATCCCGGATGATGCAGTCATCAAGTCAACCCTTAATTCGAAGGATGAGGAGGTCATGTTGACTTTGGACGGGCAGGTAGGTTTTCCCCTGCAGTTTGGGGATACCGTGGAGGTCCAAAGGGGAGGGAATACCATCCTGCTCATCGAATCCCCGTATAAAAGCTATTTTGAGGTGCTGAGGACGAAGCTGAGATGGGGTGAACGATAAGTCCCGCTAAAACCGCAATCGTCTTTCCCTCGTCTGCGGCCGATTGTCCCCAACAGGGTCTACAGGGCCTTAACCCTAAAGATGCTTTCGGAATTACAAATAAGGGATTTCGCCATCATCGATAAGCTGAAGATCTCCTTCTCCAAGGGATTGAACGTCCTGACAGGGGAGACGGGCACGGGGAAATCCATCATCATCAATGCCGTAAATATGATTTTAGGGGATAAGGCCTCGGATGACCTCATCCGCACATCGGCCAAGGAGGGCATAGTCGAGGCCTTGTTCGATATTGTGGGAAATGAAACGCAGGGTGAGAAACTGAGGGAAAAGGGATTCGAAATCAAGGAAAGCATGGTCATGAAGCGGGTAATATCGAGGGGGGGGAAGAGCAAGGCTTTCATTAATGGAAATTTGGCCACCCTTGCTCTTTTGGGCTCCTTCGGGGAGGAATTTCTCAATATTTATGGGCAACATGAACATCAAAGCCTCCAACGTCATGAGGGACATATCGATATCTTGGATGAGTTTGGAGGCCTGGTGGAGTTTCGGTTAGACTATCAGGACCGCTTTAGGAGGCTCATGCAGATAAGAAAGGAGCTTCGGGAACTCAAGGTCCATGAAGAGCGGATATCCAGGGAAAGGGAGTTGATGACCTTCCAGCTCGGGGAGATCGAATCGGCCCAGCTCCAGCCGCGGGAAGACCAAAGCCTCACAGAGGAGAGGGGGGTCTTGATGAATGCCGAGAAGCTGTTGGAGCATTCCCAGGGATCTGAACAAACGCTCTACTCCGGAGAGAGCTCCGTTGTGGAGAAGCTCAATGGCGTTTTGGAAAAGGTGAGGGAATTGGTCCGGATCGATCCATCGGTCTCTCCCTTGATCCAAACCCTTGAAACCGCGCTTTATCAGGTGGAAGATGTAGCACTCTCCCTAAGGAACTATGGCCAAAAGGTGGATGTAAACCCCGAGAGGCTTGAAGAGCTTGAGGCGAGGTTGGACGAGATTAACCGCCTAAAGAGGAAGTATGGACCAACTCTGGACGATATTTTCGCGTTCAGGAAGAAGATAGAGGACGAGCTCAGGGATATGGCAACCAGCGAAGATCGAGCCGGCGAGTTGGAATCAGAGGAAATGAAGCTGGGAGAGGAGATACTATCGTTGGCCAGGGGTTTATCGGAGAAGAGGAGCACGATAGCAAGGCGATTGGAGGAAGAGGTCGAGAAGGAGCTGGCGGACCTGGACATGGGTAAGACCCGTTTTCGCGTTCGCATCGAAGAGGTTGAAAAGGGGGGAGCAAAGGAAGTCCATGGGGATTTGCGGATCGGGGAATTCCATTTAAACGCCAAGGGAATGGATGAGGTGGAATTTCTCATCTCGCCAAATATCGGGGAGGCGTTAAAACCCTTATCCAAAATTGCGTCGGGAGGTGAGCTCTCTCGTATCATGCTCGCCATGAAGACAATATTGGCCGAAATGGGAGAGGGGCAGACCCTCATATTTGATGAGGTGGATGCTGGTATCGGGGGCGCGACGGCAGAGGTGGTCGGGAGGAAATTACATACTCTCTCCAGGCACCATCAGGTTCTCTGCGTAACGCACCTTCCCCAGATCGCCTGTTTCGCTGATACTCACCATTTCGTGAGCAAGGAGGCCAAGGGAGGCAGAACCATTACTAAGGTCAAAAAGCTGGAGGGTGATGGGATTGCCGATGAGATCGCCCGCATGTTAGGGGGAGTGAGGATTACCTCAAGAACGAGGGCTCACGCAAGGGAGATGATCGAAAATACCAAAGGAGCAGGCACCAGTAGATAGCCTAGGGAAGAGCGGAGAGAGTTAGATACGCACATGATTCGGAAGGCAAGGATAGTGGATGTTCGGGCAATTCAGGGGCTCATCGAGGGATCGGCCTCCAAGGGGGAAATGCTCCATCGATCCTTGAGCGAGATTTACGATAATATCAGGGACTTTTATGTCTTTCAAGGGAATCGATCACTCTTGGGTACCTGCGCTCTCCACATATGTTGGGAAGATCTAGCGGAGATACGCTCGTTGACGGTGTTGGAAGATGAAAGGAGGAAGGGGATCGGGTCGAAGCTGGTAAAGGCCTGCCTGAGAGAGGCGAAACAACTGGGTATCCCGAAGGTGTTCGCCTTGACATATGAGCTCTCCTTCTTTCAAAAATTCGGATTCGGAATTGTGGATAAGGCGACATTACCCCATAAGGTCTGGAGCGATTGCCTCAAATGTGTGAAGTTTCCCGATTGTGATGAGATCGCGATGACCCTGGAGTTGTAGAGGCCATTGCCCAAATCCCATTTCGCTCACTGAAAAGAATTCTTTACTATTTTAAAGTTCGCTTCACCAGGCAAGTTCCAAATCCTAATTTCCAAACCCTAAACAAATCCAAGGCACTGATGATCAAATGGCCAAAACGTTTAGGATTTGGGCATTTGGATTTAGATATTGTTTAGGATTTAGTGCTTCGGCCCGCGACGAGCTCGGCCGAGTCGATTTCGGATTTAATCCTCGTTTTAATTATAAGGACATGGAAAACCAATAACGGACACTTTTTACGGATACGATCCACGGCCAAAACGAACACGAATCACGAGTCACGGACACGATTCATCCTTTCTTCCCCCAATATGAGCCTGAGGACCATGTTGGCCTGCTGATGGGCAGCAATCCCCACCCTGGGGGCCATGAGGCCGATCCCTGGGCCCGCGGGACTCCTTTGATCGCCCACGATGAAGATCTTGGATGAGAATCTCGTAGTCTTAATCGCATTGCTATCGCCGTAGCCCGCCACACCGGAGGCAACTACGATATACGTATCCGGCATCGCCTCCGATATCGCGTTAATGAGCATCGCCTTTTCCTCAGCCTTGTCGAAGGCCTCAACGATAATTTCGGCATTACCGAATATCCTTTTCACATTTTTTGGGCGGATGAGCGTATGGTGAGTAATGACCCGGACATAGGGGTTAACCTTTTTGAGAATTTCCCTGATGGCGTCAACCTTTGGCATTCCAATCTGTTGGATAAAATACTGTTGGCGGTTGAGATTACTGGGTTCCACGACGTCGTAATCAGCCAGGATGAGGGTGCCAACCCCGGTCCTGGTCAAGGCGAGGGCCACCTGGGATCCCAATCCACCCAGGCCGGCTATCCCCACTGTGCTCCTCTTCACCCTCTCGTGAACCCCTGGGGTGTGCCGGGCAACGATCAGGTATTCCAACTCCCTTTCATCGGGGATTTTCCCCTTCTCCACGAAGACCACTTCATCGCCATCACTAAGGGGAATGTTTTCGGAAATGGGGAAACCATTGTAGATGATCAGATCTGCAGAGGGATGAAGTGTCCCTTTGAGATCCAAAACTGTCGTATTGGGAGGGACCTGGCGATCCCTTTCATTGACCTTGATGGTTATGGAGTCGATTTCTTTTCCCATGGAATCTCAGACGGCTAACGGGGTTTAAGTTTGATCTTGTGATGAAGGAGATCCACTTCCTCTATGGAAGCTTCGATGATCTCCTCTTCGCCGAAGAGGTTGGTAAGGCAAAGGTGGGTTCCCGTGGGTTTTATGGAAATGATGTCGGACAAGATCATCTCCTCCTCGCCGTCTTTCATAATATAGGCGTTGGATTGGCACATTGCGAATTTCCTCCTTGACATAAGAGTAATGGAGGTTGACGGGGTTTGTCAACCCAACATCAGGGTCCGGAAAAAGGTTCCTATTGACTTTTACGGCATATGGTGCTATCAAATTAGTTTAATAATTCTCGGTTTATCCTTATTTATCAAGCACTTTGAAAATAATGTCTCACTTCTTACGTCCCACCGTTGCCGAGATCCATCTGGATGCTTTGGCCCACAATTACCATCAAATTCGGAGCCGTATCCACCCCGGGGTTAAGATACTTGCCGTGCTAAAGGATGACGCTTACGGCCATGGGGCGGTCGTTATAGGTAGGGAATTGGAGCGATTGGGAGTCGACTTGCTCGGGGTTGCCTTTACCGGTGAGGGTGTCGAGCTGAGGGATGCGGGCATAAAAAAGCCCATCCTGGTCCTATCCGGAATATACGAGGAGGAGATCGAGAGCGTTATCGAATACGACCTCATTCCCATGGTCTTCAATGGGGAAATGGGGAAATTCCTTTCCGATAAGGCCAAAAGGCGAAACAGGCGGGTCAAGGTTCACCTTAAGTTCGATACGGGAATGGGCCGTTTGGGAGTTCCCCTTGAAGAGGCCGGGAAGTTCCTTGAGCAGATGAAGGAATTTCCCAACCTCGTGATCGACGGAGTTGCATCCCATTTTTCCATGGCCAGTGAGGAGTATACCCGTGGTCAACTGAAGGCATTTAAAGGGCTGGCGGAGCTCTTCCGTGAAGAAGGAATCAGGCCAACACACTGGCACATCAGTAGCAGCGCCCCCATGATAGATTTCCCCGATTCTTGGTTCAATCTCGTTCGCCCGGGGATTATGATCTATGGTTCCTACCCGAGCAGGGAATATGTCGGCCGCATTCCATTGAGACCAGTGATGCGATTACGGACGGCAATCGGTTTCTCAAAAAGAATTCCGGCGGGAACAAAAATTAGCTACGGGGGAACATATATCACGCAAAAGGAGAGCGTAATTGCCTGCCTCCCCGTGGGGTACGGAGACGGTTACAACCGACGGCTCTCCAATGGGGGAGAGGTCCTCTTGAGGGCCAAGCGGGTACCCGTAGTGGGGCGAATCTGTATGGACGTGACCATGGTGGATGTAACGGGCGTTGCGGATGTTGCTTTGGGAGATGAAGTGGTCCTCATAGGAAGACAAGGAGGGGATGAAATAACGGCTGAGGAGATAGCGGAAAAAATAGGGACTATTTCCTATGAAGTCCTCTGTACGGTTGGAAAGAGGGTTCCACGGGTCTCCATGCGAGGCGGGAAAGCCATCGAGGTTGAAGTTTATGTGAGAAGGGAGATTGAGCAGCGAGGTCACTGATGAATTCGGTTTTCGGGTATATAGGCAGCCATTTCATGCGCTTTTTACAGGAATCGGGAAGAATCACCATGCTCTTCGGGCAGACCATTGTTTTTATCTTCCGTCCCCCCTTCGATGTACGGGAGCCGTTAAGCCAGATGGAGGAGATCGGTGTGCGCTCAATTCCCGTGGTGGTTATCACCGCCGCCTTTACGGGAATGGTGCTGGCCCTGCAGAGTTTTACGGGATTCAGACGGTTTAATGCGGAGACCCTTGTTGGGACAGTGGTCGCCCTATCGGTGACCAGGGAATTGGGGCCAGTTCTAACGGGATTGATGGTCTCAGGACGGGTTGGATCGGCAATGGCCGCTGAATTGGGGACGATGCGAGTGACGGAACAGATAGATGCCCTCCATACCCTGGCCACTAATCCCGTGAAATACCTTATCGTACCTCGATTTCTCGCATCGTTAATCATGTTTCCCATACTGGTAGTATTTGCGGATATCATCGGCATCATGGGTGGATACTTTGTAAGCGTAAAAATTCTTGGGACCAATCCCACGATCTATATCAGGAGGACGTGGGATTATCTGGAGCTGAACGACATCTATAGTGGCCTTTTGAAGGCCTGCGTTTTCGGAATGATTATGGCCACCATCAGCTGTTACCAGGGGTTTTATACGGAAGGGGGCGCCGAGGGGGTGGGAAGGGCAACCACAAGGGCCGTTGTTCTCTCCTCTCTGCTTATCCTGATCTCAAACTACTTCATAACGGCCCTTCTGTTTTAGAGCCTTGGGCCTTTGCCATCAAGGGGTCTATGGTCGGGGATACATCGGTCAAAATCGAAGTGGTGGATCTGCACAAGTCTTTCGGCGGCAAACACGTGCTCACAGGGGTGAATCTGGAAGTGAGGAATGGGGAGAGCATGGTGGTGATAGGGGGAAGCGGTGTGGGGAAGAGCGTCCTGATCAAGTGCATTATCGGACTTCTCAGGCCAGATAGCGGAGGCATACGTGTCGATGGGCAAGAGATCACATCCCTCAATGAGAAGTCCCTCAATGAGATCAGAAAGAAGTTCGGTATGCTCTTTCAGGCCGGTGCCCTGTTCGATTCGCTGCCGGTTTGGGAAAATGTCGGATTCGGTTTGAAACAGCATACTTCCCTCCGTGATGAGGAGATAAAGGCAATAGCCATTGAGAAGCTGAGGCTCGTGGGATTGAGCCATGTTGAAGCCCTCATGCCCTCAGAGTTGAGCGGGGGAATGAGAAAGAGGGTGAGCCTGGCGAGGGCCATTGCCATGGAACCGGAAATCCTTCTGTACGATGAACCCACGACGGGCCTCGATCCCATTATGGCCGATGTCATTAACGAATTGATCGTCCAGATGCGAAAGAAACTACGGGTTACCTCCATAGCCATTACCCACGATATGGTCAGCGCATACAAGATCGCCGATCGGATCGCCATGTTATATGAGGGGAAGATTATCGAGATCGGAACACCTCAGCAGAACAGGGAATCGAGTAACGCCATAGTCCAACAATTCATCCAGGGGAGGGCCGAAGGACCAATTAAGGTAAGATGAGGGTTCTTCAAGGAGGTTGGGAATGAAAACGGGGACGGAGACTAAGGTCGGTATCTTTGTGCTCTTGGGCATCATCGTTTTGGCCTTTATGACGGTAACTGTGGGGAAGTTTCATCTGTTCAAGGAGGCGGGTTACAGGGTCTATGTTCTCTTCGATTCCGCTGCGGGGGTAGTCCGGAACTCGCCCGTACGGATAGCCGGCGTCCATGTCGGCACGGTGGAGCGGATTTCCCTGGAACGGGGAAAGGCGAAGGTGGCCCTTCGAATCCCCCCCGACGTCCAGCTGCATGAGGATGCGATGGCTTATTTGAAGTCTGAGGGGTTATTGGGGGAGAGGTATGTCGAGATTTTTCCGGGTTCCGAGGAGAAGCCGAGATTGAGAGAGGAGGGGCTGATACAACAGGGGGCCCCTCCCGCCGGCATTGAAGAGGTTCTCTCCCGTCTGAGCGGTATCGGGGATGATTTTAAGGGTGTCCTCGAGCCTCTCGGTCAACTCCTGGAGGGGATCGATCCCGAAAAAGTAGGACATCTGGTCTCCAATTTCGAGGTTTTTTCCCGGGATTTGCCACACCTGGCCGCCGATGCGAGGGAGACGTTGGGCAATTTTCGGGATATCAGTGCCAAGGTTCAGCGGGGGGAGGGTACCCTTGGCAAGCTCATAAATGATGAGGAGGCTTACCAGGACGTCAGGAAGACGCTGGTGGCCCTGAGGGATGTGGCCGAGAAGGTTCAGCGGGGGGAGGGAATGCTTGGCAAGCTCATCAGCGACGAGGAGGCTTACGAGGACTTCAGGAAGACGCTGGTGGCCCTGAGGGATGTGGCCGAGAAGGTTCAGCGGGGGGAGGGGACCCTTGGCAAGCTCATCAGCGACGAGGAGGCTTACGAGGACGTCAGGAAGACGCTGGTGGCCCTGAGGGATGTGGCCGAGAAGGTTCAGCGGGGGGAGGGGACCCTTGGCAAGCTCATCAATGACGATAAGGCTTATGAGGACGCACGGGCAACCTTGGCCAACCTGAGGCACCTCTCCGAGAAGCTGGAAAAAGGAGAAGGGGTTTTGGGAAAACTGATAACGGACGATGAACTGGGCCAGGAGGTGGAGAAAACTATGAAGAAAGTCCAAAAGGCCGCGGAGGGGGTGGAAGAACAGAGCCCGATCACGGCATTGGGAATCCTCCTGGGCTTGATTTTCTGAAGGTGTTTCTTGACGGAATGGAAGGAGAAACTGGGAACAGGTGAAAGATCGTGGAAAAGGACTGGAAAGGGGGCGTCTCATGCTCGTGGGAGTCCTCCTCTTTTCCGTCCTTGCGACCACCAGTGCGGGTTTCTCGGGGGAAAAGAAGGGGTTTGCCCTTAAACTGTGGCCTTTCTTTCACTATCGGAGCGATCCGGAAGGCACCAGGACTACGCTGAAAATACTGGGACCATTGATCTATCGGAAGAAAGGGGTTGAGGAAGGAGAATTTGCCCTTCGCCCCTTGTTTTATTTGACAAAAAATGATAAAAAGAACACCCTGCGGGTTGAATACCTTTACCCCCTTGGTAAATTCAGGAGGGAGGGGGGCGACACAAAACACTACCTTGTCCCCTTTCTCAAATCGAGGGACGACAAAGGAGACGGTGACAAGAAGGAGAGGTTTTTTTCCCTCTTCCTCTTCTTTCGCGGGCAAACGGAGGACGGTGAGGGATACTGGGGCGTATTTCCCCTCTTCGGGCATTTGGCGGATAAATTTGGCCGGGATCGGATCCGCTTCTCCCTCTGGCCCATCTACTCGGATTGGAGTGAGGAAGGGACGCATACCTGGAATATCCTTTGGCCTATCCTCTCGGCAACGAGGGGCGAGGGGAAGAAGGCGTTTCGCGTTTGGCCTTTATGGGGCTACAAGGAAGAGGAGGGAATTTCCAGGACCGATTTCGCCCTTTGGCCATTTTTCGTCAAATCGATCAGGGGTTTGGATACAGACGATCCCGAAAGGCAGCACATCCTGTTTCCCCTCTATTGGGGTGTCCGGTCGAAAAGGAAAAGGCTCGTGACGGTATTGTGGCCGTTCTTCTCCCACGCCGTTGATGAGCGAAATCGATATAAGCGGTGGGATGTACCCTGGCCCTTCATCTCCTTTACCCGGGGGGAAAAGGTGAGGCGGCTTTTGATTTTCCCCCCTTACTATAGCAAAGAGGTGCCTGGCTCTCGAACTCGCTGGATCTTATGGCCCCTCTATCAATGTTGGGACAACCAATTCGGGGATCAGAGGGAGGTGGTTCAGCGGTATCTCCTGCTCAGTCGAATCAAGACCGTGTTCAACCGTAAAGGGGAGGGGATATCGAAACAGGTATCGATTTGGCCTTTCTTCAGGTATTCCAGGGAGGGAGATGAGGTAAGCTTGTATCTTTTCAACCTGATTCCCCTGAGGGACGAGGGGCTTGAGAGGAATTGGGTCCCCCTCTATAGGGTATATCGGTACGAACGAAGCGCTTCGGAGAAGAGATGGAATATCCTCTGGGGATTATATGAAAGGGGAGACCCATGGGATTAATCAAGGGGAGCATGACCCGTTGGGAGGGCGGTACAATGGAGATGGGGCTGAAGTGAAAGGGGGGATAAGACCCTCGAATAACACTGGAGGGCGGAGTTGGAAATGAAGAGGATAGCCATACGAGGGACGGGTTCATATTTGCCCTCGAAAGTGATGACGAATTTTGACCTCGAGAAGATCTTGGATACCAACGATGAATGGGTATACAAGAGGACGGGGATCAAGGAAAGGCGAATTGCCGACCCGGATGAGAACGCCTCGGATATGGGTAAGGAGGCG
>Ga0209427_10004461_pt1 | contig 16185 bp, 12 predicted proteins | sample DeeMarSWOR136_30_FD_187465 | JGI IMG/M metagenome (GOLD analysis project Ga0209427, IMG submission 187465) | Marine sediment microbial communities from White Oak River estuary, North Carolina - WOR-1-36_30 (SPAdes) (version 2) | ecosystem: Environmental > Aquatic > Marine > Intertidal zone >...
ATAGTCGGCAATTCTGACGATGTGACCCACAGAATGCGTGTAAACGGTGACAACGGAGGTCTTGGTGTTGACCTGCCCTGGCTGGACGATGACGAAGAAGGAAAAGCTGCTATTGTGGTCTTAAGCAGAGACGACTTGGTCTTTGGTCCCGATACCATGTTGATTGCTAAGGGTAATTATGATTCCTCTGTCGTTGACGACCGCCCCGGAGTCGGTTTCCTGGCTACACCGGGAACCGCTATCGGCGGAGTTATCAGAGACGAAGGCGACCCGATAGACGTCGCTGTATATGTTGGAAGCATGGGAACAGAGGATGGCCAAGGCAATGTCCATCTTGACGGCCGGGCAATTGATGTTGCAGACGCGGGAACAATGGTTGTTGATGCATATGACACAATAACTTTTGGAGACTTTGAAACCTTTAACCTTGAGGACTTTGACGGCTGTGAAGACCTGGGTTGTTTCCTTATCAAGCTTGCCATGAGATTTCATGAGGATATAGACTTTGATGACCTTTGCGCGTATGCAGATGAGTATGAATGGCCTGGTGAGCCCACCCTTGAAGACTTGGAAGACTTCCTTAATTCCTACTTTGACGAAGGTTTCTTCTTCAATATCAACAGATTAGAAGTAGCTTCTCGTATAACCGAATGGCTGTACCAGGCTGTCGGCCGTCTGCCCTACGCCGGCGACCCGGCTGGAACAGCGGCCATTGAGGCCTTTATCGGCGGCGATTACATACTCCGTGGCGCCGGCCTTGGCAATCCTCTTATTATCGACGGCAGAGCGTGGGTCCTTGAAAATCCGCTGCCGCCGGCACCTCTTCACACGGAAGCGGGACAAGCATCTGAAGAGGAAGAATTCGCAGAAGGCGGCTGTCCTGCTTTGATGGATTGGCTTGCTAACGAACTTGGCATCGAAGAGGATATTCAGATCCTTGTAGCCAATGCTCTCGCTTATTCTACCGATATACAGCCATGCGAAATGTGTGCAAGACTCAAGGACGCAGCTACAATCTTAGAGGATTCCGAGGGCAATAATATTCCTGCTCTGGCTCAGGTAGTCAATGAGTTTGTTGCTCCGGACGCACCGATTACCCCGGAACAGATGGCTTCGATTGCTTCGGCATTGGAAAGCCCCGCAGCCGGCACGCCTTACTACGCAGCCGGACAGTGGCTCGATGCTCTTGCAGAATATGTAGGTATCCTGAGCACTGAAATGGGACTCGGGGCAGCTGAATCTGTAGCTTTCGCCGGCAAATATACGACTCCGATAACGGAAGGTGATAACGCAAGCCTCACTGCATACGTTGAGGCACGCCTGGCAGCTCTCGGAGGTTAAATAGGAGTTGATGGAGAGCAAACAGAAGTAAGGTTGCTCAGGTAGTATAATCGATTATTTTAAATGCCTGCCCCTTTAGGGGGCAGGCATTTTACATTATGCGAGACACACAATCCTTTCATTCAGTCGCTGATCGACTCATAAGTAACTTGCGTATCTTCAGAAATGGCACCAAAAGAAGATACAGCAAAAGATGAAAATTGAACCGCATAGTGCTCATTTGGTCGCTGCTTCAGCGCATTTAGCCGAGTTGTGCTCTTTGGAAACGCCTCAAAACGACAAAGAGGCACACGATAACCAACATCGCTAAGAGAAGGCTTAATCCAGACGAAAGGCCGAAAGCGCTGGGAAGATAACCACAGAGCAACGCCATTGCAGCCACTAATAGGCTATAAGGCAGCTGTGTCCGGACGTGTTGGATAAGGTCACAGGAACTGGCAGTCGAGCTTATAATCGTCGTGTCAGAGATTGGTGAACAATGGTCTCCGAAAATCGCACCATCCAGAATTGCACCGAGGCTTATCATCGTTGTAAGGCCATAGGTTTGTCCATCAAGTGAAAAGGCGATAGGAATAGCTGTTGGGATTAGAATTGCCATAGTGCCCCAACTGGTACCTGTTGCGAACGAGGTCACAGAAGCAACGACAAAAACTATCGGCGGGAACCAGTAAGGTGAAACCCTATCTGCTAAAATTGTTGTTAGAAACTCTCCGGTCTTTAAGCTTTCACAGCAGTTCTTAAGCGACCAGGCAAGAATTAGTATAGCAGTGGGCATAATAGCCCGCTTGACGCCCCTTCGAAAGCATTTGCACACTACGGAAAGGCGCAACGACGCGAAGAACAATCCACAAAGTAAAGCCAGCGTCATGCCAAATAAGGCTGCACCGACAAGGATTAGATGGCTGTGTCTTGCATGACTGATAACATCTCGCCAATAAATCCAACTAAGCAGTGAGCCACCCTCGCTGAGCCTGGCTGGACCATCACCATCAAGCCAAAGAACCGTTAGATGAAACAGTATGAGCCCACCCAGCGGCAAGAGGGCATTGACCGCCCGGCCAGGTTCTTTCGTCACTACGAGTGGGTCTATATCGGTAATATCTTTGGATGGGATGCTTTTTTCTTCTTTCGACTGACCACCAGTCTTTGCCAATTCTTCTGCGGTCTTCATCAGACCAAAGTCGCGACCAGCAAGAATATGAACAAAAACGAAAAAGAGCATCAACAGACAATAGAAGCGAAAACTCAAAGCATCGAAAAACAATACATACCCGCTCTTTTCAATACCAAGCTTCTGGGCGGTATCGGCAAAAAGGCCTACCTCATAAGCTATCCAGGTGCTGATAACTGCCAGTCCGGAGACGGGAGCGCTGGTGGCGTCAACAAGGAAGGCAAGTTTCTCACGACTGATACGGAACCTGTCGGTGATGGGCTGCATCATAGAGCCTACAATTATGGCATTGGCATAGTCGTCAATAAAACAGAGCAGGCCCATCAGAGCCGTAGCCATCTGAGCCGATTTTCTTCCCTTTACCCACTTCAGGAGCCAAATGATGATTCCTTTGAAACCTCCCACAGCGATAACTATCTCTATCATTACAAATATAGGCGGGATAAACGCAAGAATCTTAAGGTTCGTTTTGCTTGACACAGTATCCGCCACACAGACGCCAAGGGCCGCAACGCCCTCAAACCAACCGGCAGCGGTTAAGGGAGCCTGTGGAACCTCAGTCAAGAAACTGCCTACAATAATCGCAATTCCCAGACTTAGCAGGACACGATGTGTTAAGAAAGCAAGCAAAATTGCCAGTACTGGCGGGACAATACTATACCACATCGGCGACTGGGGATTTTGTCTACCAGGCGGTGCAAAGTATGAAGCTAAGGCACAGCCGACACCCAAAATAATGATAAGGGAGACCGCAAAGCGGGAACCCAATACACTTTTAATGAATTTTCTTGATTTCAAGGCACTTTTATTCTGAGCGTAATTATTACTGAACAGCAATTCGCTGTATTTCCTATAGATGCTTCTTAAAAAAGTCCGGCAGTTTGCCGGTGAAAACTGACAGATAAGATTTTACTTCTTCCAATGCCTGGAAAAATATGATTATGAAATACCGTCAATACCTACACAAATCAAGAACAAAAGCTTGCAATAACAAGTGCTCGTAAAAACAGGAGAAATTGAAATTTGAACAAGACCTTGTCTTTGGAGAACCGAATACTTGACCAGCTCTATGAGTCTGAAGAGGAACACAACGACTATGACCCAGATACTGTCAGCCCGGAAGATTTATATGAAAATGATGACATGTATCATTAGCTGGTTTAGTGACTATTCGCCTATCTGAAACATAGAATAATGCAGCAGAGTTATTGCGTGCTCTTGAATCCCTTTTGCACGTGCCAGCCCGGATTTTTCGCGTGCCCCTCAGATTCATAAGCACCAACATCAAAAGGAGGCCTTCTGGTAGCCTTATTGAAATCAAGCTTTGGAGTGAAATCGGCGTTAGCATTACCGATTAGCGCTGAGCCTGGCCGAGGCCAATAGTCCTTCTTGTTGTGTCCAACAAAAGCCGTTGAAATTATTCCTCCATCGTAAAAACAAGAATTATCAATCCTTGCACCTTTCAAGCCGCCTGTGACGTAGTTCGCACTGAGCGTTGCGTCGCCAATCCCAGATGCATCAATTGCCGTAAGCCCCGGACAGTAAACGGCGTTATTACTGAATATCATATTACTTGCTTTGGACCATCGAATAAGGACACCTCTGGGATGGTTCACGATGGTGTTATTAATAATCTTAACATTCCGCATCTCAGGCACGGCGGCATGCGGCGCTGCTGTGATTCCGGTGACCGAACAATTGAAAATGATGTTGTTTCGCACAACAGCATCAGAAACAACCTGGATGCCCTCACCGGCATTCCAGATGACGTTTCCTTCAACGATGTTCATCCCTTTACCGCCGCCGTAAACGAAAATTCCGGGATACTTCCGGCCAATGTTCGTATCGTGGATAACGTTATCCCTGATCGTATTACCATATGAGCCGAACTTAATTTCGATACCATCATTTCCACCATTGCTTGTACTCCGCAAATGATGGATGTAATTGCCTTCTACCAGTGTATTGGTCGTAATGTACGAGCCGTTATGGACACCGATATACATACCTTCTCCCTCTGTATGACCGGAAGCGCTTAATCCTGTATGATGAATATGGTTCTTGCGAATTATAAAGGCATCACAATTTCCGCTGTTCATCGTGAGTGCATTGTTGCCGGTCTCGAAGATCTCACATTCTTCAAAAGTGATGTGGTCTCCTCGGATAAACCGCACTCCAGAGCTGCCGCCCTTGAATCTAAGTCCTCGAACGATAAGATAGGAACAATCGACGAACTCGATGTTATTGTGCTTGTCTATGTTGTCGGCTGGACGGGTAAGAAGCGGTTTTTCCCCTTCTGCAGCTCGGATAATAATGGGTTTGGTGGCGGTGCCTTTAGCGGTAACAGCCCGGCGAGGGCTTTGCGAATAGACTCCTCCGTGCAAAACCAGCTCATCGCCCGGCTTAAGCGAATTCGCCATACGTTCAAATTCTTCCTGTGAATCCACAGTGGCCGGGTAGATCTCATAGGTGGCTCCGAAACAGCTATCTCCGATTGTCTCTTTCTTCCAGGCCCTAACATATTCAATGCTGTAGGTGGATGGCAGGTCGCTGTCTTCTGGAAGCCCAAACCATTTAGGCATTGTTTCGCTATCAAAATTCAGAGTCAGAGGTTGATGCCAGTGTGTATTTTCCACCCGCCTGACAAGGACGCCGTCAAAATACCATTTAACCTTTTCCCTCTCCCATTCTAATCCATAGACATGATAGTCATCTGCCAGATTTGAAGAAGCAATCCATTCTCCGTGCATCGACCAATGCTTCTTCTCGGTAGGCGTTCTAAAAACATGTACATTCATGTTGTATTTCTTCTCAAACTTGGGAGCACCTCCGCCAATTTCAAACACATCGATTTCTGTCCATAAGTCAGGCATGTTGTCATAGAACCAGAAGGAGCTGGAGCCGTGAGACTTCATCGGCTTGCATTTCACTTCAAAATATCCGTATTTGACCTTAGTTTTGCTCTGAACGGCGGCAGAAGTATAAGTATGGTACCCTGTGTCTTTCGGCATCAAAGGGGCTTCCTGTTTCTTCATCATAAGATGTAGCTTACCGCCACTCACACTTACATTACCAGAATAGAAGAACGCAGGTTTCCTGCCAAGCCACTTAGCGTTTTTGGGAAACCACTTATCACTGTCAAGTCCGGAGCCCTCAAATTCATCGCTCATCAATTCATATTTCTTCCAATGGCCTCGATTGCTTTGGTCAGATAAGGGGAATCCATTGGTAATGTGTTTTGGCTTTGGGCCAAACTCTCCAACCCTTATCCAGCTTGAAGGCTGTTTCTTCTCCGCAGCAAATGCGCTGATGCTAATTAAAACACTAAGGGAGATACTAATACCACTTTTGATAAAGTGTTTTCCTTCCATATAGTACTCAAAGTCAAATTATCCAAAAGACACAGTGTTACTTCATTTATAAACTCCAGCCTTGCCGATACTCAGTGCGAATATATTTGTTGGCATCCGGTAGATTTGTTACCTTCATTTTTTCCGGGTCCCATTCGATCCGGGCATCAACTCGCCTTGCCACGTTCCCAAGCAAACATACTTCGGTCAGAAGACCGGAATACTCAAAATCCGCTCCCGCCTCTCGTCCACTTTTGCAGGCACGCACCCAATCCTGCTCATGGGAATCCTTTACCCTCGTGATGGTTTTCGGGGGCTGTTCGTACTCTTGCATCCTGCTCTCGGGTATCAGCCGAGCCCCTTCTCCATAAACACCAGCCATGAGCTTGCCCTTGCTGCCTTTGAACAGGGCGCCGCCCTCCACATTGCCCAGGCGCCTGCCGTCTTCGAGTTCTATCGGCCGGGGCGGGCGAAGACCGTCATACCATGTCAGCTTGACCGGCGGCAAATCACCCCGTGCGGGAAACCGGTAGGTGACAATGGACGCCACCGGGTGCGTATCCGGATTCAGATCCAGCGATGTTGCCTCCACACTTGTCGGATGCCCCAGCTTTAATGCCCAAAAAACCGGGTCCAGAGTATGAGCACCTCGGTCTCCCATCATCCCGCAGCCGAAATCCCACCAGCAGCGCCACACGCCCGGATGGTATGCCGGATGATAAGGCCGCTCGGGCGCAGGACCTAACCAGAGGTCCCAATCCAGTGTTGATGGGATTGGCGGCGTTTCCTTGGGACGCCGGCTCCACTTAGAACTCCACCATGTATGACCAAAGGGATAATAAGACAAACTGCACCAGGCATCGACCTCACGTACCTCCCCAATAGCACCGTCCCAAATCCATTCACAAATCAAACGTATACCCTCACCCGAATGCCCCTGAATTCCCATTTGTGTGGTTACACCGGTCCGGCGTGCCGTTTTTGCCAGCATACGCGATTCATAAACATCGTGTGTCAGCGGCTTCTGACAGTAAACGTGTTTCCCCCTCCGCATTGCCTCCAGGGAGATAACCGCATGTGTATGGTCAGGAGTTGCAATAACGACAGCATCGATGTCTTTCTGCTTGTCGAACATTTTCCGGAAATCGGTATAGACCTTTGCTTTGGGGTACCTCTTAAATGTTTCGGCCGCGTACTTGTGGTCCACGTCGCACAAGGCTACGATATTTTCGCTCTCAAGCTGCCTTAGATTGCTCTTACCCATACCACCGACACCTATGCCAGCGATATTAAGTTTCTCACTGGGTGGGGTACTCTGCGGCCTTGCCAGAACATGCTTCGGCACAATGGTTATAGCAGCAGTTGTTGCTGTCGAAGCAAGAAAATGTCGTCTGTTTATATGCCTTCTTGACATAGCAAGCTCTCCTAATAATTGGCCTATCGGCACAAAACATACCCTAACAAGCCGATACTTCCCATTTATGATGCTTAGCAGTACAGCTAAGCTTTCCAAAGTCAGGATTTTACCAAATTCATTTGGGAATTGTAACTGTTTTTTGAACCTTTCCCTCAAGCTTTACTGCTACCAGCGACTGAAATAGCAAAGTTTTTATACTCTGTCTGCCTTATTCTCATATAGCAGAAGTAGACTTAGAAGCAGGATTGAGGAATTTGCGAAGAAATCTTCGACAAATCAAGGACATCAGACCGTTATTGACAAAGACTGGGGAAAGCTGACACAATTTGTTGATTTTCATCGTTAGAAGATTTGACAGCCTATGTTAGAAGTTGTTATATTGCAGGTACTTAACAATGTCGCGCCCATAGCTCAGTAGGATAGAGCATCGGTTTTCTAAACCGAAACGGCGTTCTGTAAGTGTTTGTGAATAAATGACTAATGGTTGTCAAATAAAGACTTATGATGCTGACCGTAGTGTGACTGTAGCGTAACAGTAGCCTCAACGTGCAGGTCTGTTGCAAATTCTGTTGCAAATCGATGACTCGGATTAATCCAGTACTTAAATTCCTCTGTCTCCCTGGCAATCTTGCCGAGCTAAATTCCTCTTGATGGATGCTTGCTATAAGTCGATTTGGGCTTTCATTATAGCTGTGAATTCCTGCTTGCCTGACAGGAAGTCATAATAATACTCATCATCGGCACAATCTTTAATGACACTTGAACTCATAATTCAGATGTCGACTTGGCAAAAATCAAGTACTACGTTACAGTCTCCCTTGTCCCGAACAATTTCAGCGACGGCTTTTAACTCTTCGGCTATTTCCGGTTCGGGAGGCAACTCCACGAGAATAATATCCTTTGACCAATTTTTAATTCCCATTTTAACAACCTCTTTTAACTCAATACAGCATTCGTAACATTGATGATCTCACTTGGCCTTTGCTCCGTTGGGCTAGGTGAATATGAACCTAAGCTGTTGGCGGATGGCTAACAATTGGTTTTTCTATTTAGGAATTCTTTTATGTCGTAAGGATTAGCGATGAACACATTGCGCTTTTACGAGCTTTTCTATCTGCGTTAACAATCCTTTTATACTATAAGGTTTGGCAATGAGTACCTCGCCACCGACAACACGCCCTTGTTCCTCTCCTTCTCTTTTCTGGAACAGGCAGGTCAAAAATATAACAGGGATATCCTTAGTTTTGGGTTCTTCTCTTAGCTTCGCAGCAACTTCTGCCCCATCCATCCCCGGCATCCACAAGTCAAGTATGATAAGGTCGGGACGTTCCGATTTTGCCATATTTAAGGCATCAAGGCCGTTGTCTGCGGCGATAACAGAATATCCTCTACCTGCCAATTCCCCCTCAAGAATAAACAGCGCGTCTCTTTCGTCATCAACGATCAGTATTTTCTTCGTATCCATGTGAAAAGCCCTTTCTTATTCAACTAATGTTTTTTCCGCTTGCAAAAGATCTCTTATCGCAGTTACCAGCTCTTCTATGTCGTATGGTTTGGCAAATAGTACATGACCAGCAACCATACGGCCCCCTTTCCCTTCTTCTTCCTTCGGAAACATGCCAGTTAGGAACATAACAGGAAGATCTTTCGTTTCAGGGTCTTCGCTCAGCATTCTGGTAACGTCTCCCCCATACGTATCTGGCATTTCTAAGTCAAGTATAATAAGGTCAGGATGTTTTGTTTTTGCCAAAACCATAGCGTCTTTGCCATTGTCCGCGGCAATAACGGAATATCCCCTTGTGGGCAACTCTTTCTCAAGTATAAACAGCACATCCTTTTCATCATCAACAATTAGTATTTTTTTCTTATTCATTTTTATCCCTAATATTTTGTACGGATTTAATTATCGGCAAGAGTGTTTTCTACAAGTTCGTCTGTTTCTGCGAGTAAATCCTCTGCTTCAAGTTCAGTAGTCGATGGTAGAGAGACAGTAAAGGTTGTGCCTTCGTTTACCTGACTTTCGACCTCAATCCTGCCTCCGTGCATTTGGACTAACTTCTTGACAATTGCAAGCCCCAAACCCGTTCCCTTTTCTCCTGGACCAGCTTTCCTTCCGAATTGGGTAAACTTATCGAATAGTTTTGGGAGATCCTCTTTGGCGATTCCCACGCCCGAATCCTGGACAGAAACCAAAACTTCTCCCTCTTGCTCGCGGCAGCTTACCTTGACCCAGCCCCCTTTAGTGGTAAATTTGATGCTGTTGGAAATAAGATTGATTAGTACCTCTTCAATCCTATCCGGATCGAGGCAGATATTGACACCTTCTTTGGGAACTTCGCAATCAAGGTGAACGCCTTTTTCCTGGGCAAGAGGCTGGTAATCGGAAACCGTACTCCTGATGAGGTCACAAATATTTATAATCACCTTTTGCAGTTCCAGCCTGCCGGATTCTATTTTGGAAATGCTCAGCAAAGAGTCAACAATCCTGCTAAGCCTTTGGACATTTTCCTTTGCCAGAGATAAAACTTCCCTCTGTTCTTCTACTATCTTGCCCGGTATTTCATCCAGAACAAGTCTTATCGCTCCCATAATAACTGACAGCGGCGTGCGTAGTTCATGTGACGCGGTGGAGACAAATTCATCCTTTAGCTGGTTATACTCCTTTAGCTTCTCGTTTGCCTCTTTAAGTTTTTCCTCTGCCAATTTACGCTCGGTAATATCCTTGGCTATATGAACAGAGCTCATAGCTTCGCCATTCTCATCAAATATCGGCGAGGTTGATATACCAAGATGGATACCCAAGCGTGGTTCAAAAAGTTCGAGTGTGGCCGGTTTTTGGGTCTTGAGGCTCCACATATGAGGACAATTCGGACAGGGCTGCTTTGTGCCATGGAATAATTCATAACATATTTTGCCGATAAGCTCCTTAGGCTCTTTCTTAAAGGCATCGGCAAGAGCCTTGTTGACCCGGGTGATTTTGAAATTCTTATCATGAATTGAAATCATATCTGTAATGGAGTCAAAGGTCGTTCTCCACTCTTTAGCTGCGTGCTCTATTTGTTCTTTTGCACACTTGCGCTCAGTGATATCTCGAAGCAATGCCATGTAAGCATTTTGGCCATTCCATTCTGTTTCCACCACCCGCATCTCGGCAATTCCTGGCCCGCCACCGTGGTTGACAATATCAACCTCTATTACTTCGCCTCCCATAACAGGGAAGCCAAATAGTTCTCCTACAAGTTCTTCTGCTTTGTATGCAAAAAGGGATTCTGCAGCCGGGTTGACAAACTGCACTATTCCCTCTCTGTTGACAATAACGATGCCGTCGGGGCTTGTGACTATAACCTTGCGGAGGTTTGCTTCACTTGCTTGTAGTGCTTCCTCTGCTTGCTTGCGATTGGTGTTCTCTTTTTTCAGGAGCTCATTGGCTTTTGAAAGCTCTGTAGTCCGTTCCTCAACCCGCAATTCCAGTTTAGCGTGCGCCTCTTGCAGTGCTTTGGCTTTTTCCTCAAGTTTCTTTTTAGCCATGAAAAGTTCCTGGGAGGTCTCCTGCAACCGGCGATTGGTGTCCAATATGAGCTTCTTTTCCTTCTCTCGCTCCAAAGCATAAAGAATTGTCCGAACCAGCAAGTTTTCCAATGATTGGCCTTTAACCAGGTAATCTGTTGCTCCGTTTTTTATCGCCAAAAGCCCTGTTTCCTCATCGTCCAGTCCTGTTAAGACTACAATAGGTAGGCGCGGATTAACTTTGCGAACTTTTCGAACGGTATCAATCCCACTGCTGTCAGGAAGCCTCAAGTCAAGCAGCACAATGTTGTACTCCGTGTTGCCTATGCACTTAATTGCTTCCGATAGACTCTCAGCCAGTTCAACAGTAAATTCAACCGGCTGAGAACAACTGGCCAAAACCCGCTTAACTAATTGGCTGTCAACTGTGTCATCCTCCACCAGCAAGACCTTTATCAGGTCCTTTTCCATAAGAGTTTGTATTTTTTCCGTTGTCTCAGTCTCCATTTGGCAACTCGCTTAAAGTCCAGTACTGATCAATTATCCTCATAGTCTCTACAAACCCTTTACTATCAAGTGCCTTGACCATATAACCGGCTATCCCATGCTTAAAACTCTCGGTTATATCTCGCTTGTCATCGGAAGTAGTTAGAGCTACAATAGGAATCTTTCTCAACTCATTATCTGCTTTTATTACTTTCAGAAATTCGAGACCGTCCATCTTCGGAAGATTCAAATCCAAAAGAATAATACACGGCTGTTTATCATTATGGTTTCCTAAGTAATCTAGGGCCTCTTCACCGTCGGTTAAGGTAACTAAAGGATTTGTAACCTTTAGACTTTCAAGCGCGCGCTTAACCATAATTGCGTCAACACTGTCGTCTTCAACGAGCAATATTGGCTTCGAGTTTCGCACTTGCCACCTCCACTTTTTGCTTTGGTAACGTAAAGAAGAACGCGCATCCTTTGCCTGGTACTGATTCTACCCAGATTCGACCCTTATAGAGTTTTACGATTTTCTTCACCACTGCCAGGCCGACGCCGGTACTCTCAAACTTGTCACGAGGTTGTAATGTTTTGAAAAGCTCGAAAACTCTCTCGAAGTGCCTTTCTTCAATCCCAGGGCCGTTATCAGCAATACTGAATTTCCAGAAGCCATTCTCTTCGACACATCCAATTTTTACTTCGCCTTGCGGCTTATCCATAAATTTAATGGCATTACTCAGCAGGTTCAGGAACACCTCCGTGATATGGGTATTCTCACACTCAACTACGGGCAGTGGATTTTCCACTGTGATCGTAATATTTGCCGGTGGAGCAAGCATATCGATAACTTCCGGAACAAGCTCGTTCAGATTTACCAGGGACTGTTCTTCTCTTACACTTCCAATTTTAGAATACTTAAGGATGCCACCAATCAAATTATACATTCGATCCACACGTGTCAAAAGCGAATTGATTAAGTCTCTGCCACCATCATCAAGCTTATCTGCGTAATCAGTTGATATCCATTCAGTCAGTTTTTTAATTCCAACCAACGGAGCTTTTAAATCGTGTGAGGCTGCACGAGCAAAATCCTGAAGTTCACGATTCGCCAAGGTCAGCTTTTTTATCGTTGCTTTCAATTCTTTGTTTAGAGTCCTTAATTCAGCCTCCACCTGCTTGCGCTCGATAATGTCTGTATTAACTTCGGCAACCAACCACTCTCCATTCTCATCCTGGAACGGCATGGTTGTAACCTGTATCGGCCTGTTACTTTCCTTAACAAGCACTTCTTCACTAACGGTGATGCTCTTTGTTTCAAGGGCCTTAACAATTCCGCAGCCGGGGCACACTTCATTTCGATCCATAAAATATTCATAACACTTTCTACCGGCTGGCTCGCCATATACCTTTTTCCACTCGTTGTTGATGTATCGAATGTTAAACTCCGAATCGATGATATCGATGCCTGTTTTTGTGACACCTAAAATGAACTCCATTTGTTGATTTAGGGTCCGGATTTCCTTCTCGGCCTTCTTGCGCTCGGTAATGTCAATACCTTGGGCAATTGTGGCTATCAAAGTTTTACCGTCTTTGCTGTAAATATTCGCAGAGTTCCATAGCGCCAGGCGAATACTTCCGTCTTTACAGAGAATTGGAATTTCCACTGACTTCCAGTATTCACCTTTTAGGGTGCGTGCAATTTTGACCAGGCATTCGCCTTCACTTACTTTGGGAAAAAGTACAGCCAGTTCCTGACCGATAATTTCCTCGGCTGCATAACCTGTAAGGTGCTCAAAGGCATGGTTAAAGCGGAGAATCTTTAAATCCTTGTCCCAGAAGATGATAGGAGCATTCGAATAGTTAAATATGTTCTCCGTGTAGTCACGCGCCTGACGTGATTCCTCCTCCACCTTCTTTAGCTCGGTAATGTCTTCAATGGCAAGAAGAATCAATTGTACCTCGTCCACCTGGCTGGCATTAAGTAGCATTCTCTTTGGCCCTATGTTAGGAAAATCATGCTTTACCTCGAAGTTCTCGAAAGAGTTTTTCTTGGGGAGAATTTCGTGCAGCAGTTCTCGCAGTTTAGGTATATCCCATTGGCGATTTCCCAAGTTATAGATAAATTGTCCATCGGTCTCTTCAGGTTTTACATTGAAGGCCTCATAGAAATAATCATTAGCTGATACAACCTTTAGATTTTTATCCAGTACCAAAAATGGTTCCCGCACTGTCTCGATAATTTTATCAGCATATTGGCGAGCCTCCTGAATCTTCTGCTGTGCTTGCTTTCGCTCGGAGTTCTCGATAGGCTGCCATCTATCTTGCTTCTTAATAATGGTAATTTGATGAGCGTTGACCACGTCTATAATTTCCGATGCCTTACATTTATCAAGAGAATATGTGCAGACAGCCAACATCCAATATTTGCCGATAACATTGTTTACTGTTTCCTCATAATCAAGGAAGTTTTTCCAATCTCTCTTCTTAAGCCAAGATGTGTTTCCTGTAAGGCGCAGCCCATCAAACCCTCTCTTTACCGCTTTGTCATGCTTTTTGACCCAACCCTTCAACACTTCATCGGCTTCAAAGCTTTCTGATTTTGTGTACCAGTCATTGTAGTCCAGAATTTCTATCTTGCTCTTTTTGATATAATCATCCAGGTTTGGGACCACCTGCTTTAACGATTTCCTTGCATCCTCGACATTCAAGGGCTCTGAAGTGACCCACATACAGAATTCGTTGTTTTCTAAGCCGGCCTTGAAATAGGGCACGAGAATATCAATCAAATCCTGCTTGTTCTGATAGAAAAGGCAGAAGTGTGTGCCCCAAGGGACATCACCTAAGATATCGATTCCCGTTTTCCTATTTTGTTCTTTACTAGTTTTTGTATCTGCCATATTTCATCCTCTCGTAACACAATGTTTGCGGATCTATGGTCGAGGCATTCTCGATGTCTTGCTTGTCACCGATCACCAGTGTCTCTTTACTTTTGGCTTCAGCTTGTACGTATTTTCTAAGGCTCCTTAGCATCAACAATACACACTCGGCGGAAGGTCACGGCTGTCTAAAATGCCCCCATACTCAGTGTGTCCCCCAAGATTTTACATAATTCTTTAATCGTCAAGATTCTTAGGTTGGTTTAGACCGTTTTATAGTTATCCCGATTTAGGCCATTATCACTCTTGTAATTTCAGGACATAATCCTTTGTCCCGTCGGTTAGAATCACTTTGTTCTGTTCAATCCGTTTAACAGTCTTGTCAGTAATTTTGTCCCCCACACGTACGATTGATTCGTTTATAAATGCCTGGGCCTCTTTGTCATTGCAAATAATACAGGAAAGCCTCAAGTTTGAAATACTGCCTATCTCTTCTTCTCTTTGAGGAAAGGTGAAAGGGTCTCTTCCCCAATCAACAAATTCGGTTCTCTTCCTCAGCACTTCTCCCGTCACGGGTATTGCTTGGTCAAAGGTGATTGATGAGGTGGTTGACGGAGCATCTTTGGTCTTCTTGCCCTTTGGTACCCAGACAAAGACAGCTGCAGTCGTAAGGACGATCAAAATAGCCAACTTTCTATTGCGTTGCATTCTCTATTTCCACATATAGGTCGAGTACAAGTTCCATGTTTAGTTTAGGCAGATTATTTTCTCTCGGACGAATAGATAAGCTCTCTACTTCCACAATGCTGCGAGAAAATCCTTCGACATAGGCCAGGAACTGACCTACATTTTTGTATTCTGATTCTATCGTAAAGCTAATGGGCAACTTCTGGATACTGGTTTGTGATGTCTGGTGTAACTGGCCTGGTGAAATAGAACTGAAATTAAGCCCAAGGTCTCTTCCCTTTTTAGTTAGCTCAGCGATCGCCAGAGGAACCTCCTTTTGCTGCATCATCTCACCTTTTACATCCGACCTTTCCGATGCAGCAATGGCACCGCGTTGATTCAACAGTTTAGTTTCCACCTCACGTAGTCTGTTTGCTGCATCGTGTAACTTAATCATCAACGGCCTGTATGCAAAGATTAGAATAATCAGGCCGGAAAACGCACAGCAGACATACAGAATATGTAGCTTCCTAAAAGGCCCTATGCTTTCTCTTGACCTAATCGCTTTATTTGTAATGTCTGCTTCAGTCTTCATTCAACCCCTGACCTTAACTCAAAGGTATTGAGTTTATCTTCGGATGAGTCCTTTGTTGATATCAAATTTACTTCCTTAAAGATCCCTTTTTCCAATGAGCGCATAAATTCAGTAAGAACCTGCTCCCTAACCAGACCGGGCGACTTAATCTCTCCTTTTAGCGCAAGTATGTTTTCTTTCGCGCTCATTTCAGTCAGACAAATTTGCTCAGGAATAAGATTGGATATTTCCTTTAATGCGTCGCTCCAATAAATTCGCTGGTCCAGGATACTGCCCAGGAATGACTGCTTTGGCAGTTCTTCTATCTGGGGGGATAAAGCCCCGAGCTCCAGTTCAGCTGCGGCAACACGTTTATCATAAGTCCCCAGCCTTATCCTCATTCCTGCATACACTAAAATCAGGATTACGACAACTGCTGTAACCAGGGCCTTAATTGAGGAACGCTTGATTAGTAACCTGGTTTGCTGTTTTATTTCTATAGGTAGAAGGTTGATACCACCTGGCGAAGCCAAAGCCGCACCTAAGGCCGAGGCAAAGCAGTGTGCAGTCTGGGGCTCATCGTTGAGCAAGGATGAGCCATTTGATGGAAAGACCTCAAGCGGATTAGCCAACTGGACAGGAATACGCAAGGCCTCGCTTAAATTCTCTGTTATATTCTTAAGTTTGCTGCCTCGGCCCAACAAAAGTAACAACTCAACTGGTGCACCTTGTTCCTTTTCCCGATAATAAGCAAAAGAACGCTCAATCTCTGTTGCAAGTTTTTCTAAATTGGGACG
>Ga0209427_10004463_pt1 | contig 16182 bp, 9 predicted proteins | sample DeeMarSWOR136_30_FD_187465 | JGI IMG/M metagenome (GOLD analysis project Ga0209427, IMG submission 187465) | Marine sediment microbial communities from White Oak River estuary, North Carolina - WOR-1-36_30 (SPAdes) (version 2) | ecosystem: Environmental > Aquatic > Marine > Intertidal zone >...
ATTTACTGCCTCTTTTTTGTAAAGACTCTTCACCAAATTCGTCAATTTCAAGTGCTGCCTCTGAATCATATCTTAGCCTACGTGCTTGACTTTCATTCGTTTATAGATTATCATACCAAGTGAGCAACGCGCTAATATTTACCTTTCTTGCATTTAGTGCCTTGTCCAAAGCACAAGATCCGTTGGGCAATGATATTTCAGGTGATGAACAGGTCGGCTCAGTTGAGTCAACTCTGAGTAGGCCCATAGTAGTGAGGATTACAGATCGCATTGGCAAACCTCAATCAGATGTTGAAGTTGTATTCACCATCCTGGAAGAACCACAAGAGAATGTGATTACGCATAAATTTGCTAAATTGAGCGAAGGTTTCCTTGTAACTGACAACGATGGTTACGCTATGACAAGACTTACGTTTGGGCAAGCAAGAGGCAATTATTATATCCTCGCTGAGGCCCAAGGCGAGAGTCTTATATTCAAGGAAATTGCGTTGCAGAAGAATTGGTTAGTTTTTCTTATCTTTTCTTTGTTTGGCGGTCTTGGCTTGTTCATATTTGGTCTAAATTATGGTAGTAAAGGACTAATACGAGCGGCGGGTGCAAAAATGCGTGATCTTCTATTCAGTTTGACAAAAAATCGTCTCATGGCATTAATTGTTGGCATTATTGTTACAGTGATTCTTGGTTCAAGCACAGCGAGTTCTATTCTTCTCGTCAGGTTCGCTTCCAGCAGTATTATATTGCTAGAACAGGCACTTGGTGTTCTTATGGGTATCAATATCGGTACTACGATAACTGTACAAATCCTTGCATTCAAAATTCTCGATTTTGCCATATTGATTGTTGGTATTGGATTTTTCTTGATGCATCTATTCCCAAAAGCAAGGAATATTGGTCAAGCGATTTTCGGCCTAGGACTCCTTTTCTTTTCTTTGAGATTAATGTCACTTGCCACTTCAAACTTAAGATATCTTCCAACCTTTAATAAAGTTGTTGTTGATTTAGCGCAATATCCAGTTTTTGGCATTATCACTGCTGCATTGTTGGCTTTTCTCTTACGCTCGAGTGCCGCGACAATTGGCATTGTTTTGATTCTTTCTTTCGATTCGCTCATTGAATTCAATCAGGTGATTCCTCTTGTATTAGGAGCAAATCTTGGTACTACTTTTACCGCGCTTATTTCAGCAAATACCGTTGAAGGACGCAGGGTAGCCTTTGGACATTTGCTATTTAATACGATTGCAATTGCCATTTTGCTGCCATTTTTGGAATTAATCCCTTCTGTAATAGATTTTATCGGTGGTAATTTACCACGCAAGATTGCTAATCTCCATACGTTATTTAATGTCTTCACTAGTTTGCTTTTTTTTCCGTTTATATATCCGTTTGCCAAGATTTTAAAATCGTTCGTGAAGAGTACAAAGAGCGAACGTGTTAGAATGCATCATCTTGACCCTGCCTTTCTATCCACACCAGCCATCGCCGTTGGTCAAGCTGCACGAGAGATTCTCTATATGGCCGATATTACCATTAGAATGTTGGAGGATTCAATTAAAGTCTTTAAAGATAGAGACAATGTTTTGCGTAAGAAAATTATCGAGATTGATGATGAAGTGGATGCTCTTGAGGAAACGATTACTCCTTATCTCACAAAAATTAGCGAAGGTGAAATGGACAGTGGATTGTCTCGTTATCACAGGGTCCTGGTGAATGCAGTGAATGAAATAGAAAACATAGGCGATGTTATATCAAAGAAACTTATGGTTTATGCAAAGAAACAGATCGATACTGGATTTATATTTTCAAAAGAGGGGTTTGATCAGATTGAGAAATATCATCTCTATACCGTAGAAACATTGAGGACAGCCATTGATGCGCTTGCCACGAGGGATAAGAAACTTGCCCAGAAGAGTATTGAACGTAAGGAAGAAGGATATAAATTAGCAAAACAGCTAAATGAACTTCACGTAGGTCGATTAAGAAGGGGATTGAAAGAGAGTCTGGAAACGAGTACAATACATGTGGACTTGATCAGCGATCTTGAGAGAATTAACTTCCATGCTGCCGTAATTGGAGCGGGTCTATTATGAAGCCAAAGCGATACTTTTTTCTAGCCATTATTCTTTTGCTTATCCTTGGAATCTTTTTAACTCTGGGGATAATTAGTAGTCGCAAAATCATGATGGACCTTATTAAGGAGGAAGCACGTTCGTTCCTTGCTATGGTTGCATCAACTCAGGAAAATTTGATTTTTGCCGAGGGGAAATATGAAGATGAGATTGTTGAAAAATTAATCAATGTCTGTAATTATCTTGAAACAATAACTTTAAATCTGAATACGCTTGATAAATTAAGGCAGGCGTTTGATCTTAATTCCATCATTATTAGCGATGATAGAACAGGTAAGACTTTAATTAGGTCAGGTAATCCCTTGAGACAATCTGATGATACCTTAACGCAGGGAAAATCCCTATCCTATGAATATTTCACTATTGGCAATAAGAAATTCATGTATCTCTTATATAAAATGCAAAGCAGAATTTATCATCTTGAGATATCTGCTGAAGAGATTCAAAGATTCAGACAAGAGTTTGGCATAAACAAGATTATGAACCAGATATCAGTGAACCCCAGGATTATCTATCTTGTGTTGCAAGATAGAAAGGGGATAATTTTTGCTACACCTAATGTAAAGACTATAACGCGTATTGATGAAGACTCAACATTGGCCGCTGTGCTTGATTCGAATATAGAAGCGAGTAGGGTTACTGAATTTGAAGATCAGAATATCCTCGAGTTGAGTAAATCATTCATTGTAGAGGAACAGAGTTTAGGTATATTTAGAATAGGGATCAGTCTTGATAGTTATTATCGCCACATAAAAGTGACAGAAAGGCAGCTGGTACTTTTGTTTGTTATGCTTTTTGGTGCCGGCTTTGTTTTGTTTTTTTTCTTGATTAAGTATCAATCCTATGTCGGGTTGAAAGATTTATTTAATAAGACTCTTGGCGCAGTTGAGGATGCAGTACTTACTGTGAATGGAAGAGGCATAATCACAGGGATAAACACGGCATTCTGCAAGATCTCGTCCTTCGAGGAAAAAATGCTCTTGAATCACGACTATGCCGCATTGTTTGGAGATGATCCTTTTGATATTGATATAGTTTTGAAAGAAGGCAAAAAGGTTGTAGACGAAAAATCGATATTTGGCAAGGAGATACAGCATTCGACCTATCCGTTATTTGACGACAGGAATCAGATTTCTGGTGCAATTTCCGTACTGAGAGATGTCACAAAGATTCGAGCATTCGAAAAAGAGAGGGAAGAGGCTGCCCGTTTGAAGTTTTTGGGTAATCTCGTTGCCAATTTCGCACATGAGATAAAGAATCCTCTTAATGGACTGTCTATTGCGACACAGAGGTTAGTGAAGGAATTCCCCTCGGACAACGAGGAGTATGCAAGACTGACAACGACGATAAGTAAAGAAATCGAGTCGCTGAATAGGATTTTGAATGATTTCTTAAGTCTTGCCCGTCCAAAGATGAAGGAAAAGAAGGAATTTGATCTTTCTATACTTGTTCATGATGTCATGGATTTGGTAAGAGAACAGACAAGAAGCAATTCTATAATCTTGAAGGAAAATATTAACAAAAATATTAAAGTGGTCGGTAATGAAGGTGATTTCAGACGAGCAGTACTAAATATTCTGCTTAATGCAATTGATGCCCTCATCCATGTTCGTGATAAAAAGAGAGAGTTGAGCATTGAATTGAAGAGGCGACGTAAAGAGACACTGCTGGAAATATCAGACAATGGCACGGGCATGACCAAGGAGGAGGTAGAGAAGATATTTACACCATACTTTACTACCAAAAAGGGAGGTACGGGGCTTGGACTATACATCGCTCAGAATATATTGAAAGAACACCAAGCAAAGATCATTGTAGAAAGCCAGAAAGGTGTTGGTACTAAGTTTCGGATATTGTTAGAAAGTCATTGATATATTTCATTAGTCTTCAGGCATACGTATGGATGTTTGATGTTTAGGCATAACCTACTCAAGAAGAATCTTCTGTTATTGTATGGCCTTGCCGGCATAGGCATGCTTGGTCATGGTCTTTTCAGACCGATATTACCGATATTTGCTCGTCGACTTGGTGCAACAGGTCTTGAAGTAGGATTGCTTACCTCAGGTTTTATGATTGCACGGGCGATTACATCATTCATTATCGGCAAAACAATAGACAAGAGCGGAAGAAGAAGTATTTTTGTGAAAGTAGGGTTTTTATCTGTTTTTGTTATCGCTTTCAGTTACTTCTTTGTGAATAGTTATCATGATTTGCTGCTCTTAAGATTCTTCCAAGGCATATGTTCAGGGTTGATGTGGCCTGCTACCCAGATAATGGTTGTTGAAGAGGCTGAAAAACCTTATAGGACCCGTGCTCTTTCGCTATATCAAATTACTGGTAAAATAGGCGGTTTATTAAGTCGTGCTTTTCTTAGTATAATTCTAATAGTAACTGCAGATATAGGTTTGGGTGAGTTGAGTTCATTTCGTGTTGTTTTTATTGCAGGTGGTATAATTCTTTTTATCGGATTTGTTGAGGCACTTATAATGCCAGAACACCTGAGGCTGGTAACTGAAAAGAAAAGAGGAAGACCGCCGTATTCAATATTTATTTTGGGCTTTGTATTTGGCGCCATGTTCGCACTAACACCACTTTCATTGGTCTATATAAACGAGTTTTATAACATAAGTCCGCTTGGCATTGCAATTACGCTTTTCGGTCTTGATTTGGTGATAATACTCGCGATGTACGGTTCTTCATATCTTACAGATCATATTGGTGTGAGAAAATCATTGTGGTTTATTTTGATTCCATGTTTTACAACAGCAGTATTTCTTCCATTTGTGTCTTCATTTATTATATTTATCATTATGTATTTTATAATGCTTATGGCAATAAGTTCGTTCATGCCTATCTCACGAGCCTATGCCACCAGCATTGATACTGAAGTTGGCTCAAATATCGGTACTCTCAACATGATGTCCAACTTAGGTTCAGTCATCGGTCCTATATTTGCTGGATTGATTTATGACAATCTTCCTGGAGGATTCAAAATTGGTGGATATTCAGTGATTGCACTATTCTTAATACCAGGTACACTTATACTGTTCTTTCCCTATTTCGTACGGCTGACCAGAGGGAAGAAATAGATCATACACTTTATAGGGATTAAGGTAATAAACATCTGAAAGCGATGAGTGTTTTATCGGATCTTTCCCTGTGAATTATTGACATCACATGAAAACTAAATAGAATTGATAAATGCCGATTTTTCTTTTTACCGATATAGAAGGTTCCACAAAAAAATGGGAAAAGTATTCAGAAGAGATGAACAGAATACTTCCCCGACATGACGAGATAATTAAGGGAAACATTGAGAAATCAGGTGGTGTTATTATAAAGCACACCGGTGATGGCATATTCGCGGTTTTCGAGAATGGTGACCCTTTGTTATGTGCACTTCAAATTCAGAATCAGTTTGCAGAAGAAGACTGGGGAAAGATTGGCGAATTGCGTATACGTATGGGTTTACATGCTGGTTATGCAGAGAAACATGGCAATGATTATTTTGGTCCTGTGGTTAATCGTACAGCAAGAATAATGGGAGCGGCATGGGGTGGCCAAATCATTTTGACACCGTCAGTTTCAAATGCTGCCAAACTGCCTGAGCATGCTGCATTAAAAGATTTGGGGATGCATCTTCTAAAAGATTTAGGAGAACCTCAGCAGATTTATCAGCTTATGCATCCTGACCTGACATTACAGGAGTTTCCGCCATTACGTTCACTTTCTGCCCACCCTCATAACTTACCCATACAGACAACACCTTTTTTAGGAAGAGAAGATGAATTGGTTGAAATCGCAAGACTGCTCAGTGATCCATCGTGTCGGCTTTTGACATTGATTGGTCCGGGGGGAATAGGTAAGACCCGACTTGCTTTGCAAACAGCAGCTGAAAAGATTGAGGATTTTGCCCATGGTGTTTATTTGATTTCTCTCGCACCACTTCGTTCACCTGAATTTTTGATTTCGGCGATCGCTGAGGCACTGAAATTTTCTTTTTACAGTCGAGAAGATCAAAAGATTCAATTATTAAATTATCTTCGCGGAAAGGAAATTCTGCTTATTTTGGACAATTTTGAGCATCTCATTGAAGGGGCGCCAATAATAGGTGAAATACTCACTAACTCACCAAAAGTGCAAATCCTTGCGACTTCTCGTGAACTGCTCAATCTCAAAGGAGAGTGGATTTTACATGTGAGAGGGATGAAAGTACCGAAGGCTGAAGAACTGGATGTTGAAGGCTATAGTGCTGTGCAGTTGTTTCTATACAATGCTCACAGAATCGATACGAATTTAACAATCACTGATGAAGACAAGCGATTTGTCATTCGCATCTGCCAGCTTGTAGGCGGAATGCCATTGGGTATTGAACTCGCTTCTGCTTGGCTACGAATGCTTTCTTGCAGAGAGATCGCCCAAGAGATTGAAAAGAACTTAGATTTTCTGGCTAGTTCTATGCGTGATGTTCCAGAACGCCATCGGAGTATGAGGGCTGTATTTGAATATTCATGGAATCTTATTTCGCTGCAAGAAAAAACAGTGCTTAGAAGATTATCGATATTTCATGGTGAGTTCCAAAGGGCTGCTGCAGAGAGAGTAGCTTCTGCTTCACTGTCTATTCTTGCAGCTTTGGTAGATAAATCTTTGTTGAGAAAGACTATTTCTGGCAATTATGAGATGCTCAATATCATTAGATTGTATGCTGCGCAAAAACTCGCTGAAGATAACAAAGAAAGAGATAGTATTCAGAACCTGCACTGTAAGTACTATTCAGATTTTCTTGAAGAACTGGAGAAAGACATCATTGGTGCAAGACAAGGGAGATTTCTGGAAAGAGTAAGTAAACAGATAGAGAATATAAGGGTTGCTTGGCAATGGGCGGTTGGCCACAGCAAAAAAGATGAAATCGCTAAGTTGGCGACAAGTATTCATCATTTTCATGAAAGAAAAGGTTGGTTCAAAGAAGGTGAAGAGATTTTTAGAGAAGCAGTTGATGCGTTGACAGAGGACAAGAAAGACGAGATTTATGCGATTGTGCTTGCTGGCTATGGATGGTTTTCTTTCAGAGTCGGTCACTCTGAGAAGGCAAGGAAGCTGCTTGAACAGAGTCTAAGCATTTTTCGCAGAAGCGGTAAGCAAGAGAAAATCGCGGAAACACTGAATAGTCTTGGAGCCGTTGTCAGTTTGCTTGGAGAGTATAATGAGTCAAAAAAATTACTTGATGAGAGTCTCAAAATATATAGGACAATCAACGATCGCTTCGGTATTGCAACGGCCTCTCATTCATTGTCTCTAGCTATTAATGCAATGGGAGATTACAATGGGGCAAGACAGCTTGCTGAAGAAAGTCTGTCTTTATACAGGGCAATAGGTGATCAGTACGGTATAGCAGCTTCCCTGAATACCTTAGGATCTGCAGCTCACACAGTGGGTGATGCAGATAGGGCGAAGCAATTGTATCTTGAAAGTCTTGCGATCTGTAAGGAACTTGGTGATCAAATGGGCATAGGTAAAGCCCTTAACAATATGGCTAATGTTTATTCAACGCAGGGTGACTATGAAAGAGCAAGGCAATATTATCGTGAAAGTTTGGAGATCTTTCGAGAACTCGGTAATCTTAGAGGGGTGGCAAGTGCATTGATTAACCTCGGGATTATTGCTCGTTACTTTGGCGAGAACAGGGAATCAGAACGCCTGCACTTAGAAGGTCTTAATATATGCAAGTCTATCGGTTATCAACTGGGTATCGCCGCATCGCTTAACAACCTTGCAGCTGTTGCAAGAGTCGAGGGAGATTTCAAAAAAGCCAAGCAATTGCAAGAAGAAAGTCTTGCTATTGGTAGGAATATTGGTGATAAGTGGATGATAGGAACGACACTTGAAAATATAGCAGATACTACATTCAGATTAGAAGAATACGAAGATTCTAAAAAATACTGCTTTGAGGCATTAAGAACAGCGTTAGAGACAAAAATTATTCCTCTTGCAGTGGCAGTTCTTGTCGGATTTGCAAAGTTGTGGATTAGAGAAGGCAGGAAAGAAGAGGCTTTGGAGCTTCTTTTCTTTTCTACGCGTCATCAAGCGATCGCTCCTGATCTCTTGAGTGATGCAGAGCCTTTTATTTCAGCGTTAAAAAAGGAGTTATCTCACGATCAAGTTGATACTGCTTTAGAGAAAGCCAAATCAAAAGAACTTGAAGAAATTGCAATGGAGATACTCTCTGAGAAAAGAGGATAAATAATAGAGGCATAGAAAGCATTATGGCGGTTTTTCTTTTTACAGATATAGAGGGTTCAACAAAAAAATGGGAAAAGTATCCTGAAAGTATGAAAAAAGTACTTGCACGACATGATAAGATTATCAAAGAAAAGATCGATCGCTTTGGGGGATGCATAATTAAGCATACAGGCGATGGAGTGTTTGCCGTATTTGATAACGGCGAACCATTACAAAGCGCATTTGAGATCCAAAAACAGTTTGCAAAGGAAAATTGGGGAGAAATTGGTGAATTACGTATCCGTATAGGCTTACATGCTGGGCATGTAGAGAAACGGGGTGACGATTATTTCGGTCCAGTCATCAATCGCACTGCAAGACTTATGGCGGTCGCTTGGGGAGGACAGATTATCCTTACCCCCGAGGTGGCAAGCGTTACTGAGTTACCTACAGATGCTTCAATAAAAGATGTTGGTGTTCATCTTCTTAAAGATCTGTGCGAGCCGCAACAGATTTATCAACTTGTGCATCCTGATCTTACACTGCAGGAATTTCCACCATTACGTTCGCTATCTGCACATCCCCAAAATTTGCCGGTTCAAACTACTCCTTTTCTTGGTAGAAGAGATGAGCTTACTGAGGTAATTGGTTTGCTCGATAATCCACAGTGCAGACTACTGACCATAGTGGGGCTCGGTGGTATGGGAAAAACGCGACTTGCGATACACGCGGCCGCTGAAAAGGTTGAGAGTTTTTCTCATGGAGTTTATTTTATCCCGTTAGCGCCGCTTAGTTCAGTTGATTTTTTAATCTCAACTATTGCAGAGGCACTAAGATTTTCTTTTTATAGCCGTGATGATGAAAAGATCCAATTATTGAATTATCTACGGGAAAAAGAAATCCTGCTCATAATGGACAATTTTGAGCATCTTGTTGAGGGTGCAGGGGTTGTTAGTGAGATACTCAATGCTGCACCGAAAGTGAAGATTCTTGTAACTTCCCGCGAGGTACTTAATTTCCGCGGAGAATGGATAATAAAGATAAAAGGAATGGAGGTTCCTGAAGGTGAGCGGATCGATATTGAAAATTATAGTGCAGTACAGCTATTTCTATACCATGCACAGAGGGTACAAGGCGATGTTGTTCTTTCTGATGAGGACAAACGTTGCTTAATTCGTATTTGTCAACTTGTTGGTGGCATGCCACTCGGTATTGAAATTGCATCCTCATGGTTGCGTTCACTTTCCTATAAAGAAATAGTGTATGAAATAGAGAGGAGTCTCGATTTTCTCGCGACCTCCATGCGTGATATTCCAGAGCGTCACCGAAGCCTACGGGCTGTGTTTGAATATTCTTGGGATCTTATTACAGATGAGGAGAAGGTCGTATTTAAGAAACTCTCCGTGTTTCGTGGTGGAGCTGAAAGAAATGCCGTAGAGAGAATAGTGGAGGCTGCACTACCAACACTTTCATCATTGGTAGATAAATCACTCTTGCGTAAAGATAGATCGGGACGTTATGAAATGCTTGATGTTATTAGACATTATGCTGAAGAGAAATTGAAGATGGATAAAAAGGAGGAGAAAAAAATTAAAGATCTCCATTGTGTATTCTATGCCGATTTTCTTCACCAGCGAGAGCCGTTATTGAGTGGCAAAACACAGAAACAAATTTTGGAAGAGATTGGGGTAGAGATAGAAAATATTCGTGCAAGCTGGAATTGGGCAATAGAACGAGGGAAAGAAGCACTGATTGAGAAGTTGATGGGATCACTTTATCTCTTTCATGAAATGAGGAGTTGGTTTAGGGAAGGAGAAGAGATTTTAAAAAAGGCGGTGGAGAGGATGCGAGAGAATAAGAGAACGTCTGTCAGAAAGAAGAGTCAAAGGATTTTGGGAAGATTACTAGGTTATTTGTCAAAATTCGTATTTTATCTTGGACAATGTGAAAAGGCACGACAAATTGTGCAAGAGAGCTTATCACTAGGCAAAAGCGTGAATGATAGAAAAGGGGTGGCATTTTCCCAAAATGTATTGGGTACGATCGCGTGGTCTTTAGGTAACTATTTAGATGCCCAGAAGCAATATCAGAAAAGTCTTGAAATATATAAGAAGTCTAATGATGAGACTGGCATGGCTGCCACTCTTCTCTTATTGGGTATTACGTATGAAGAATCAGGAGAATACAAAGAGGCGAAGAAATGGTATCAAGAAAGTCTTAGAATTCACAAAAAAATTGGCAATAAAAGAGGAATTGCATCAGCCGTTAATAGTCTGGGAATTATTGCAGATGTTTTGGGAGAGTACAAAGAGGCGAAGAAATTGTACAAAGAAAGCCTTGATATCTACAAGGAAATCGGTGATCGCAAGGGAACAAAGGCGGCGCTCACCAATTTGGGTGTCGTTACTTGCCTTTTGAAGAACTATAACGAAGCAGAAAATTTTCTTGAGGAAAGCCTTGCTATCTCTAAGGATATCGGGGATAGAAGGGGGATAGGTGACAGTTATCTTAATCTTGGTGTTGTTGCTCAAACAGTAGAGCAGCATACAGAAGCAAAGCGATTCTATCAGGAAAGTCTTGTAATTTACAGAGAAATAGGAAATCGAAAAGGTATAGCTTATTCTCTTATTAGTCTTGGAGGGATAAGTTTCGCGCTTGAAGAATATCAGGAATCTCTAGAGTATTACAAAGAAGCTTTAGAGATAGCGGTTGATATCCTTTCGGTTCCAAGGATCATACATGCCTTGGTTGGGATTGCTGAACTCTGGCAGATAATGGATAAAGAGAAACAGGCGATAGAACTTGTTTCTTTTATTCTTAATAACCCCGCATGCGAAAAGGAGATTAAAGACAGGGCTGAAGAACTTGTCCCTAAGTTAAAATCTGCAGTCACGCATAAGGCTTTTGTTGCTGCCCAGAAGAGAGGTAAAGCAGGAAAACTCGAAAAAATTGTGAAACAAATAATTCAGGAAAAGAGAAGTTGACTTTAAATGCTTTTTATGTAGAATAAGATTAACAAGGAGTAACATGATTGGTGAGAAAGAGGCAAAAAAGACCATTGATATCGCCTTAGATGCGGCAGAAGCAGACCAGATCGAGGTTGTGGTTTTTAACTACGATCAAGCGCTTACAAGATTTGCTAACAATTACATTCATCAGAACGTAAACGAGTCGAACACAGGTGTATCGATTCGTGTGGCTTTTGGTAAAAAAATTGGCTTTGCTTCGACTAATTCGCTTGATTTTAGTAAAATTAAAGAGACGGTAAGATGGGCAGAGAAGATTGCTCAATTTCAAAGGGAGAACGAGAATTTTGTTGCATTCCCAAAGGTGGGGGCGAATGATTACGATGATGTTAGTACATATGTTAGGAGTACGGCCCAGTTTTCCAATATTGATAGGGCAGATGCAGTTGCTCAAATAGTCGAGATTGCAAAAACCAATTGTCTCAGCGCATTTGGTTCAGTCTCAAACGGTTCATCAGAAGTCTGTATCGGTAATTCATTAGGGACATTTGCATATGGCGTGTGTGATGATATTTTCTGCAATATCGTCATGTCTGGTAAGGATTCGACAGGTTATGCACAATCAGGAAGACGCGATATCGAAGAAATGAATTTTCGTTCCCTCGCTGAGGTTGCAGCACAGAAGGCAATTAACTCTGCAAACCCTGCTGAAATATCTCCAGGTCAGTACACAACGATATTCGAAGCACTTGCAGTGAGTGAATTCCTGGATTTTCTTTCTTATTATGCATTCAATGGGAAAATATATGAAGAAGGTAGATCCTATTTAACAGGGAAATTAGGGGAGAAAATTGTTGATGGACGTGTGACTGTAGTCGATGACCCACTCACCAAAAAAGGTTTTCCTTTTTCATTCGATTTTGAAGGGTTTCCCAAGAAGAAAATCATGTTGATCGATAAAGGCATTGCGAAGAATGTTGTATACGATTCTTTAACTGCCTCAAGGGCAAAGAAGAAATCAACCGGTCATGCTTTGATGGCCCCTAATTCCTTTGGTCCTTTACCGATGCATCTATCAATGAAAGGCGACAAGAAGAGTCTGAAAGAGATGATCGAAGGCACAAGAAAAGGCATACTTGTTACGAGATTTCATTACACCAACATTATTGATCCTCTCAAACTTGTGTTTACCGGTATGACAAGAGATGGTACGTTTCTTATTGAAAACGGAGAGATAGCCGGTGGTATAAAAAATTTGAGATTTACTGAAAATATCGTAGAGGCATTGAATCGTATTGAAGATATCTCCAAAGATCAAAAACTGGTTGCATCTGAGCCTGGCTATGGTGCTCGATTTGGAAGGGGAACAATTGTACCAAGTATGACTATAAGAGATTTCACCTTTACAAGTGCTACAGAGTTTTAGAAGACACTAACTACACGAAAGCGTACGAGTCGATTTTATCCCATGGATATTACTAGTTTGGCAGTTTATCAGTAAAATCGTAATAGGAGGCATTTCTGATCGATTATCTTAGATTGATGAGATTTCAGCAGTGGATCAAGAATATTTTTGTTTTTGCCGGTCTTATATTCAGTCGTCATTTTTACAACATCGACAGCGTGTTAACAAGCATATACGCTTTTTTTATATTTTCAATACTCAGTAGCGGTGTTTATATCTTGAATGATATTGTTGATTATGAAGAAGACCGGGTTCATCCCTACAAATCAAAAAGACCCATAGCAGCGGGGATGATAACAAGAAGATCTGCAGGTATATGGGCAGCTATATTGTTAATCGTCGCGCTCGTTCTTGCCTATCAGGTAAATTACGGGTTTCTTTTTACGTGTTTAGTGTATCTTTCTATGATGACTTTGTATTCTTTGAAAGTTAAGCATATTGTAGTTCTTGATGTGATGTTTGTGGCGATAGGCTACGTTTTGAGGGCCATTGCTGGTGCAGTATCAATCAGTGTGGAGATATCATCTTGGCTTCTTCTATGCACTATGCTGTTGGCGCTTTTCTTGGTGATTTCAAAAAGAAGAACCGAAATAATTGTGCTTGGTGAAGAGGCAACAAAGCATCGTAAAGCCCTTTTTCAGTATTCGGTTGATTTGCTGAATCAAATGATCGCAATCGTCACCTCAGCTTGTATTGTATCGTATTGCCTTTATACACTTGCGGCTGAAACAGTCACTAAATTTGGCACAAGAAATTTAATATTTACGGTTCCGTTCGTTATTTACGGTATATTCCGTTATCTTTTCCTAACCTTCAAGAAGGTTGAAACTGGAATTCCTGAAAAAGTTCTGATAAAGGACCTGCCCTTGCAGATTTGCTTACTTTTATGGATATTAGTTTCTTTGTTTATATTGATGAGTACTTATTCAGCTGAATGACCTATTCTTGTTAGTTGACAATAATTACTTTTTCCATCAGCAATGATTTCTCTTTTGTTTCGCCAATTAACCAATAGACACCGTTCGGAATTTTCCTATTATTCTTATCAGTGCATTGCCAGATGATCTCATTTTGGGGGTCATCAAATGCTTCTATTAACCTTCCTATAGTGTTATAGATTTTTACAGATGTAATGTTCAGTGGATTAGTTAGGCATATAGTAACTGAGTTTTTGGTTGGATTCGGATAGAATAGAATTTCATCCTGCCTATCGTCAAAAATCAACGAACCTGTAGTCCTCTTTAAACTAATATTCGATAGGTCAGTCATTATATCATCTTGTACTTCAACATTCTGGTAATATATGGATGCGTAGCCTTTTTTTCGTATCTCGATATCATAAAAGCCCGGTGTAAGAATCCGTGTAAAGCGTCCGAAATCTGCATTACTTAACCTTGGAGGTAAATAGGGATCATAGTAATTCTCAACAATCACCTCAGCAATTAGAGGTTCACCCGTAAGATCATCGCGTATACATCCGGTAATGCCACTTCCTTTGACCCTGTCTAACAGATAATATGCACCAACAGCATTGCGTGCGCAGATATCATCAACCATCCATCCAGGTTGAATGCACGTTGTGCTTATTTCTACACAAAACGTATATGTACCTCTCACGCCATAGAGCCAATTTCTTGCTCGGCCATCAACGTTTACACCTGGTAATGTCAAATAGTGTCCATTACCCTGATCGTTTATAATGAGTCTTGCCATGTTGGCGGAAACATCTCTAATAAAGAGAAAATCTGGTGAAAAACCACTACTTGTTCTCCATGGATAATAGATCACCTCACCAAGGCCAGTTCGTGCTGAATGGTATGTGTTACAGAAGATGAAATCCTTTTGCAGACATAAATCCTGCAGTGCTTTTACTTCATTTTCAGAAACGGGTGCTGGCCCGCGGTAATATTCTGAGGAAGGGTCAGTGCTACCACCATCATGCCAATGGAAATCATAGTTTCTGTTAAGATCAACACCATCGTAATCCAGGTCAAATTGACCGTTGTTATTATTGTCTTTTTTGTTCTTTCGCCAGGTTGTGTCGATTTCCTGCATCACGATACCATGTCCTTCCGGGTTCAATAAGGGAACGAACCAAATTTCACTATTGTTAATCCAGTATGTTTTGGTAGAATCAATCATGTAATTGGCTATCAGGTCGTTAATCATATACATGCAAAGCTCAATGCCCAAAATTTCTTCAGCGTGATGGCAGGCGATATAGAGTATTTGTGGTTCATCTTCTTTGCTGTTGATGTTGTCAGTAATTTTTAGTGCAAAGATTGGCAAGGAATCAGAAGTAGAATATCCAATTGTATCAAGCAATGCAATCGTTGAATAATGTTCTGCAATAGAGTCGAGCTCATACGCAACCTCATTAAAGGTATGATATCTTGGATCGATTGAAATGATGAAGATTATGAAAGCCACTTAATAAGTTCCTTTTCTTTAATTATACTTATTGCGAGACTCGAATCAATAGCGAGTCAAATATAAATAAATAAAGGACTATTTCAAGAAAATTACTTTTTCTGTTTTGTTGTAGGTTTCGCTTTGAAGACATACAAAGTAAACACCTTCGGCTACCTTTCGACCTGATGCGTCAGTTCCATTCCAGGACAAAACCGCGGGGCGTCCAGTATCTGGCGTAAGGTGAGAGAAGTCTTTTACTATGCGTCCTGTTACATCGTAGATTTTCAACACTGTCTTCTCTATACTTTGTCCAGGGCTATATTTGATGTTTATTCTATTCCGAAAAGGGTTGGGTTGAACAATAAGAAAAGGATAATCGAGACCTGACAGGATTTTCCTTTCCCTGATTCCAGTAGGAGCGACGCCAAAATACTGCATAATTGAGTCAATAAGTGTGAGCTTTGTCGATGGTGTTATGCTGTCAACTAATCCGCCAAATTCAAAAGAGATGCCGACTGTTCTATGATGGGATGCAACACCACAGTTGAAATAATTCAGTGATTTCTTAAAGATTAACACGCCTCCAGTATCAGGTACAATACGATCGATGGAATTGCTTTCACCTGTGTAATTGAAAATCATCGATTCTGTAAAAGGGGACGACTATCCTGTAACCGATCGTTCTGTGGATGTCCAGATTGTAGGGCTGAGAAAGAAGCTAGGCAAGGCAGGCAAGCATATCGAGACCGTAAGAGGCGTAGGATATAGGGTAAAGGAGTGATAATGAATAGAAAAAGACGCCTCATCTGGCACCTTTACCCATCATATCTGATCATAATCCTGATATCGATTATCGCGGTGACATGGTATGCCTCAATCGAGGCAAGAAGATTCTTTCTTGAAAAGAACGAGTCTGATCTGAAGGCAAGGGCTAAACTCTTTGAGGGCCAGATAATAACCTTCCTTGATCCCCTTGATAAAGATAAAATTGATC
>Ga0209427_10004464_pt1 | contig 16181 bp, 10 predicted proteins | sample DeeMarSWOR136_30_FD_187465 | JGI IMG/M metagenome (GOLD analysis project Ga0209427, IMG submission 187465) | Marine sediment microbial communities from White Oak River estuary, North Carolina - WOR-1-36_30 (SPAdes) (version 2) | ecosystem: Environmental > Aquatic > Marine > Intertidal zone >...
GTGGCCTCATGCCGATAGCCTCCCAATTCCATTGAAATTATCAGGAGTTTCATCGGCAAAACCACGCCAATATCTAAATATTTTTTACAGGTAGCTTAGCTGAGGACTTTGATCGGAAAGCAGCCAATCTCGACCCTAACGGAATGAACGTGCGAGTTCTGGATTCTGAGTGCCTTATGCGAGTGGAAAACAAAGAAAAGATCCTTGAGCAAACTGACAAGCAGGAATTGCCAGAGGTCCGGATCAAACACTTCAAAGAACCTATTCACTATAAGCGTTCAAGTCCAGAAGCTCTCCAGATTGAGGATGCTTTAGTGCTTGTGGTCTCATACTTTGGGCTCAAAGTGGCATTCGGCAGCGGAGCCTTAGTCGGAGATGGTACTTTGGTAGTGACAGTCGACAGTGTAGTATATAATTACACTATACCGGGCGAGCGACTTGACAGCTTTGTGATGGTATTTAGTCCCTATCTTGGGGAGGCGTGCGATGCTGAAATCATTTGTGCGGATGCAGAACTTGATCTGGCAGTTCTTCGAGTGCCGTGGCGGGGACATCCTACTCTATCATTGGCAGACGAACAGGCCATTGTCTCGGCCAAAGAGTTGGATGTGATGGGAATCGAGTTCAAGCAATCAGATATAGCAGCTTTAGGCTCTGTTACGAAAGATACTATCGGGGAATTTCTCGGTCTGGGATGCAGGCTTCTGCCAGTTGCTTATGTTGGCGTTCGGAACCATAAGCCACGCTTTATCATGTTGCAGAGTCGGGAGGAAGTGCTTCATTGGTTTGGTAATAGAGGCAGTCCCATGCTGCTGCCAAGTACTTCCATAACAGCAGGCTTTTTTAGTGTTGCTATGTTAGGCGATCCCACGAAACGAAGTAAACCAAAGGGGGCCTATGGTAGTGTTGCGGCCCACGTCAAACCTATGGTAAAAAAAGCTGGCTTGGACAATTGTCTTCAGGCCCATGCTCAGACTCTAGTTAGGCCGCAGGATGCGTTAGACGCATTCGTACTTTTCTTACGTGCTTTCCTAAACATGAGGGGACGTCACCACAGACAAGGACTTGCTGATGCCAAAAAACTTATAAGTTTGCGTCCAACGAATGCTTTGGCATATCGACTGTCCGCACAAGCAGCAGAATTAAGGGATAAGCATGATTTGGCCGAGACTTTTTACAAGAAAGCAGAATGTTTGGATCCTAATGGAACGAATGCCCGGGTTCTACATGCTAAACATCTTGCGGAGCGCGGAGAGCCGAAGAAAGCGCTCGACCTGCTTGACTTGTTGTGGAAGCGAGGGAAATCAAAGCCCATCGTGGCTATTAACCTTGATGATATTCTTGAGAGGCGTGATGAATACGAGCGGTGCGGGGCAGCGCTAAAGGAGGCGCTTGCCGTAAATCCACGCAACGCCGAACTTTGGTTAAGACTTGGCCGCTGCCAGTACAAATTAGGGAAACATGACGCGGCGTGCGTTTCTTGGGGGAAAGCCATCGAATTGAGGCCTGATCACCGCACTATAAGTTGGCCTTGATCCTCATAATGGCTCACAGACCTGAGGAGTCACAGCGACAGCCTGAAGAGGTGTTGAAAACTGCGCCAGATGATCCAGTTATTTATTACGGGCCGGCTTACTCTTGACCTAACATTGTCGAAAAATTAATTTGCGGTTGTTTCTTACTGGATATAAGGGCACTTGACCCTCTGCCTGGAATGAAACATAGAAACCTGGATTGGAAAATACGCCGCGGGCTGATCTGATATCAGCATGGTGCTCCCTATATAGACTTGAGCGATTCGGGTATGGTTTCTCTACGTGGTCAAGGGTATCCGTCGATGATGTTATGCCGCCAAGGACAGGTCGAGGGCCAATATGATTTTACAGTTGAAAAATTACCCAATTGTTGCTATGGTATTAATAATATGGTCAAGACAAAACTAATTATATCCGGACCAGTAGACACCAGAGAGGTTTTGCTCGAATCCAAAGGGACGACCCTGGGACGGGGTTCACATTGTGATGTCTTACTCGATGACGAAGCTGTATCCCGGCTTCATGCCAGGATTTACCAGGATCCTTTTGGCCGTTGGATTGTCGAAGATCTCAAAAGTCACAATGGTGTGTTAGTCGACGGACAGCGCATCAAGGCACAGGCCGTGTTACACGGCCAGAAGGTAAGCATATATCCTTTTACCCTGCGTCTATCAGAAGAATCTGACCAGAAGACAGTTACAGGGGCGTCGTTCCGAAGCGCAATCCCGATTGTTGACAGAGGCTTAGAGGAAGATATCGTATCCTACCATGCCAAGGAAGCTGCAATTTTATCTCCTGATTTGATGCAGTATCTCAATGATTTCACCGGACATTTACTGAAATTGTCTACTCCCTCAGAATTATATTCTGAGGCATGTCTGCGTCTAGCGCAATTTTTCGATACGCTTGTTGCTATCGTGCGGTTACCTCGTATTTCTGAACCCCTGCCGAAATCCCCTGATATTTTAGCATGCCAGTACGGAACAAGCCAGACAAATACTGCAAATGTAGTGCAGGCATCTAATCTGCATTTTTCCAAGCGTGTCCTTGACGCAGTTCGATCGGCGGATACTCCGGTGATGGCAAGCAGCAAGGTTTCTTCCGACCAGAAGATGATGCTGACTGTTGTTGATGAACACGAACCTCATGTTGTTTTTGCCGCTCGTGTAAATGACTTAGGCAAAGCTGTCGACGCCTTATATCTGGATATACTGCAGGATAAAGCACCGAAGGAAATGTTTGACTTTACGGAGGCGGCTGCACGGCAAATCAATTTTGTGCAAAAAACTCTTTTTTTCACTGAGTTGCAAAAACGAGAAAAAGCACTGAGAGAGGCCAATATTCAACTTAAAGAAAAGGACCGCATAAAGGATGAGTATGTTTCGCGTGTTACGCACGACATAAAGGGCCACCTCGCCGCAATACAAAGCTGCCTCTATGTAGCGGCCGATGAATCTTCCGGCTCGCTGAACGACAAGCAATCTGATTTCCTAAGCCGAGGACTTGAGCGGACGGCCCAGCTTACCAGCTTTGTCAAGGAATTATTAAATCTGACGCAGATGAGACTGAGCGGGCGGTTACAAATGGAGGTTTTTTCTCTGCCGGATTGTGTATCCAAAGCTCTAGCCACCGTTGCCAGAAAAGCTAAGGATAAATCGATAACCGTAAGTTCGAATATCGAACCATCATTAGGTCAAATCGTTGGCAATGAATTTTCTATTAATGAAATGCTCACAAATCTGCTCTTCAATGCAATCAAATATACTCCTGAGAACAAAACTGTGCACATCGAGGCGAAGAGCGATGGCGACTGTGTTCAGATAGATATCGCCGATACAGGAATTGGCATACCTGCGGATGAAGTTGGAAGCGTATTTGAGGAGTTTTTTAGAGCCAGCAACGCCAAGAAAAGTGAAAAAGACGGCACAGGTCTGGGCCTTTCGATAGTAAAACAGATAGTAGAAAGACACGGCGGCGAGATTTCTGTGCAAAGCCAGGAAGGTAAAGGGACTAATTTTACCGTCACCTTGCCCAAAAACAATTTTAGGAAACGCCAGCTCAATACTAATCAGACAGCTACAAGACTTCCAAAATCAGACGACCGGAAAGCAATGCAGTGAGGTATATTCTCAGCGATGTTACCGAAGGAACTTTATACAGGAATATTTTTGAATTTTGTGAGGTGAATTATGGAAAACGCAAAGATTTTAGTTGTAGATGATGACCAGGACATCAGAGATTCTCTACAGTCTATGTTAGAAGGCCAGCAGTATACTGTGGTCACTGCTGCCGACCGGATGGAAGGTATGGAAAAAATCAATACCGAAAAGCCGGACTTGGTCATACTGGACGTTATGATGTCGACATGGCAGGATGGCTTTGAAATGGCCAGAGAATTGAAGAAGGACCCACAGTTGAAAAATATGCCCATCCTGATGCTAACAGGTGTGAAAGACAAAACGGGCATAGATTTCAAATCGACAGCCGGCGATCCTACCTGGTGCCCTGTGGATGGTTTCCTGGAAAAACCCGTCGAGCCGAGCATCTTGATGGCAGAGGTCGGAAAACTTCTGTCAAAAAAAGCTTGAGTTGAAATCGGCATCTGAAAATACAAGTTTGCCAAACGAGCTTATTCTCCGATTAAATTCAGATGAGCGGCCATAATAATTATTTTTTGTTTGAACGCTTATAATAAGTTTCATCGGAATATGACAATATGCGTGTTTGTTTGAGTCATGAACAGGTTGAACGTTATGTAACCGGGAGCTGTTCAGTGGATGAGCAGCGAACGGTAGAGATACACCTTAGCCGGTGCGAAGACTGCAAACAACGGATAGCATCTGCCCGAACAAGTATATCTGCCTCTGAACAATCAGAGTCGGTGGCTGCCGATAAAAACGCCACGGTCAGCATTCCTGAAGAAAGCAACGTAAATGAAGATTCATATCCTACCAAGTCAATGCAGGAAGTACCAAATTCCCAGCCTGATGCGCATATTCTCAATCAAGATTTCGATTCAATGCTTGAGGGTTACGAGGTCCTTGAGGAACTACCCCGCGGTGGCCAAGCGGTCGTGTATAAGGCCATTCAGAAGGCCACGAAACGAACCGTGGCGTTGAAGGTATTGCTGCAGGGGCCATACGCCTCGCCACGTGCGCGATACCGGTTCGAGCGAGAAGTGGATCTGGCTGCAAGTCTCCGACACACCAACATTGTGACAATTTATGACAGCGGAATTGCCCGGGGCCAATATTATTTCGCTATGGAGTATATCGAAGGCAGGCCGCTGGACCAATATGTACAAACGGCAGGATTGTCCTTACGTGAAATAATGGCGATATTTAACAAAGTCTGTTCTGCGGTAGTATACGCTCACCAACGTGGTGTGATGCACCGCGATCTCAAACCGAGTAATATTCTGGTGGATGCCAATAGTGAGCCCCACATTCTGGATTTCGGGCTGGCCAAGCTGACAGATAGTTCTGAGCAAGTCACTCAAGAAACGGTGATGACTTCGATACCGGGTAAAGTTATCGGCACATTAGCCTTTATGTCGCCTGAACAAGCCTCGGGTCAGCCGAGTGCTATCGATGTGCGGACAGATGTTTACTCTCTCGGAATGGTTCTCTACAAGGTCTTGACCGATAATTTTCCATACGAAGTGAGCGGTTCGATGTTGACGGTATTACGAAATATCCAGGAAGTTGAGCCGATCAGACCTTCGAAGTTCGTTCGGCGTTTTAACTCAGAGGTGGAAGCGATGTTGCTTAAAGCTCTGGCCAAAGAACCAGGCCATCGATACCAATCAGCCGCTGAGCTACAGCATGATGTAGAATATTGGTTGAAAGGACTGCCAATTACGGCAAGGTCAGACAGCTCAATCTACCTGCTATGCAAGCTTCTCAAGAGACACCGGTATACGAGCACAGTTGTCGGGCTGTTACTGTTGATTGTCCTTGGCTTTTTTTACGCGAGCTTTGACTTCTATGTTACGGCATGCAAGGCCCGGAAAGAATCGCAAGCTATCGCAAAAGAGTCTGCTGCGAAAACAGCCAAGAACCTCGCCTTAGAGCAGCGGGTATTAGAGCTACAAATGACCTTTAGTTACTTTCTGGAGGCCTGGGATGCTGGCCGCCTGGACCAGATCCCATACATCGCAACATATTTTAAGCAAACCGGAGGATGTGAAAGAGAGTATGAAGCCGTACTTTTTTGGACAAACTCAAGGCCATTGGCTGAAAAGGTTAACGACTTCAGACAGAAACTGGAAAAGAATGCGCCCTGTTTTGCAGAGTTTGTGATCGCGGAGTATTGTCTCAGAAAAGGGAACCACGCAGAGGCGATAAAAGCCTATCACAAGTGCCTGTCATATGACGCTCATTTAGAAAAAGACCAATGGCTTGCTATGCGAGCCAAGAGCAGACTATATGAACTAAACAGAGAGAGGCGGCAGGACAAAACCTCTCCGACGGTTAACAATCAGGATGAATTATGAAATGCAAATATTTCAATATCATTCACGCCTGCAGATTTGTTCGCGGTTTCACTCTCGTAGAGCTGCTGGTTGTAATAGCTATAATTTCTTCTCTCTTAGCTATAATGTTACCGGCACTGCGTAAGGTCCGAGTGATAACCAGGCGTGTGGTCTGCCAAAGTAAACTAAAACAGATCGGCACAGCCTGGCATGCTTATCTTAATGAATACGATGGGGACTTTTGTCAGCGAGTTGACATTAATCACGAATTCGGCGGCTGGAAAGGATACGGCGGATTAGGTCTTAATCGTCCGCTCAATAGCTATGTTGGTTTGCCCCTCGACATCACGACAGAGAATGTCGCCAAGATTTTCCGTTGTCCTTCCGACAGCGGCGGGGTATTCGGTTACTCTCCCCAGGATTTAGCTTATAACCTCTTTGGGAATAGTTATCAAACTAATACCATGCTTATAGGTCCGACCCAGATACCTATTCCCCGCGACCCGCGTATGCAACTTCACATTGAGATTAACAAGCGACTCAAAAATCTCAATGTGAATAATGTATCCAGCTCATCACGTCTGTTGTTGGTTGGAGATAATAACTGGTTGAATGAGTGGAAGTATAATATCCCTTACACCACGGGCTCGGACTGGCATGGTAAGCTGCGTCACTACAATATGGCTTTTCTGGATGGCCATGTCGAGTTCATAAAAATACGCAAGGGCCTCTATGTAACATCGGAATACAGCGTACTTCCGTTTGAAGAGCTCTATAAGTTGGCTCACGAAGTCCAGGAAGAAGTGCCTGATAACTGACACTATGCTGTCAAACGGACAACTTATCAATTCTCATCGAAGTGTTTCGCGTAATGTTTGATTGCCAGGATTATTAAGGAACCGTACAACCAGTTTCTAACCAGTGTTGGGCCAAGACAGCAAGGTCTGCCATATCAACATCACCATCCGGTTCGAAGTCAGCTCCGCCGCAATTGTCCGAGCCGGCACAATTATCATCGGGCCAATACTGGGCGAAGATAGCAAGGTCGGTGAAGTCTACACTGCCGCTATCATCCAAGTCAGCGGCGCCACATTTTTCCTGGGTAACGGTCCACACAATTGACATCGGCAGACCCAAATCATTGTTGGGGTCAGAGTCGGAAAGATATACTGCTTCCACAGAACTGCTATTGTAGGGAACGATAGCAAGATATGGCTTATAAAACTGAGGCATCAGCGACAGGTCTCCCGGTAACATAGTGATGTAATTCGGCTCGGTAAAGCCAACGACCCAGAGTGTGCCGGTGAGAGGGTCCTCGGTAATATCGGTTATGTGGCCCATACCATTAATATCGATAGTTTGAACATTGGGGTCACCCGAGGATTGGATAAGGTCGTCTTTAGAAATGATGTAGAGTGAAGTTGAGTCGGCATCCGGCTGACCGAGAGGGGACGCCGACGACGCCAGATAAAGCCGTGAATTATCATAACCGGAGCAGCACAGTCCAATTGGTGCGTAGATACCGTTATTCCCCTCCAAGATACTTAGATTTTGTAGTTCACATTTTTTGATTACCTGCCCGTTGCTGTCATAGACTCGCAAGATGTCGCTGTTATTGATATAGCAGTTATTGATGGTGTACACCCTGCCCTGGTCATCTACTTCGATTTCATGCAAGGAAGTTGCGTCCTGATTATCAGTCGGCAGCGGAGGGTCATCATAAATGGTAACAACATGATAACTTGGTTCCAACTCCAGCTTGACTGAAGCTATATATGCTCCGCCGGATTCAGGGACAACTACTACCGGAGTAATATATACATATCCCTGAGAGTCAAAGGCAGCATCAAGTATCGGCCGGCCCCAGGTATCCTCAAGTTGCCCTTGAAAGCCAACATAAATCGTGGCAGCGCCACCGCTTCGTGGTTCACTGCCGACAGAAAAACTTTCTTCTCGCGGTATGACTATATTTTCATCGGAGAGCCGGACTAAACCCTCCTCGAGGTTGAGCTGATAGATTTCTCCCTTATAATCCCGAACAAGTCTACTATTAAGTCGGTCGTTAACCATAGCAAGAGGTCCACTAACGAAATTGCCCTGCTCATCAAAGCCATAGAGACGGTCACTCAAGAAATCCGGCGCATCAGTGTTGAATCTTTTGCCGGCAATAAGAAGTGTTCCTTCAAAATCAGCAAGTTTAGCTGTTAGGGGGGCGGGAGATAATGCCATCTTAGACGCTGACGCCGCAGAAGCTGAACTTGAACCGGAGTCGCACGGTACAACCGGAACACCGAAACCGGGAAGACCGTATTCATCTAAACAATCGAAACAGAGACTGCCAACCATTTCCGCTCTCAGAAAATCCAACCAATCCGCTCCAACCAAATCGGTTGTATTCACATAGCCATCATCACTGAATATACCGTTGAGGCAGTTGTTGTTACCGCTCAATTGTCCATATTCACCAAGTACCGTGAGGAAATCCCTTACTGTTATGCTGTCATCTCCTGTCACATCGCCACAATAGAATATACACGAGACAAAGGGGTCCCAGTTGTTAATCAGTATGCACGTTCCTGCGGGCCCGACTAACTCCAGTTCCATCCGAACTCCTCTGATGAAATTCAGGTCAGCTACCGATACAGTCCTTTCAAAGACACCGAACTGGCCGCTGCCTATTGAGCCGGGCCGGCCTACCGGAGGCGGATACAAGCGGGCGACTTCAACGTAACGGTCGATGCGGTCCGGGTCGTTATGGTCCAAAAGTTCAGGCACATCGGACAAGTAAACCACCAGCTCGGACGGTTCGACGTTGGGGTCAGAAGTGCCGAATAAATACTCGAACTTCACCAGAACTTTATCTTCGTTGGCCTTGGCAAAAAGACCCTTGGCGCGGGCGTTGACAACCTGACCTGTGTTCCAATCAACCTGATTGCACATTCGCATCATGCCATTGGGGTCAGGCTCGCTGCCCTCAACTCGTTCGACTAAATCATTATGCATTACGCGGATTATAAATTCAATTTCGTCATCAAGGGCTATGTTGTGCAGCGAAAACCCGATGAACGGTTCGTGCCTGATAACAGCATTTGGTTCTATTGTCAAAGTCTCGTAGTAGACACGATTAAATCCGGTATTGAAAACGGAGTTCTCGCGGAGAATAAGTTCCTTGACATAAAGGACTTCATCTCCCCCCCCAGAGTCGTAAGGGGCTTGAAAATCATATCGATTGGCTATGTTTATCTTTCCCCTCTTAATGACTTCCAGCCGCTCAATCGTCCATGTGAGAAGATTGCAATCAGGAATAGTTCCCGGAGCAGCCTGACATAAGAATTCGTTAGGTTCACATGAATGGCTTACCAAGTCGTCTTTTCCGCGTGACTCAAACAGCCCACCCCGAGCTTGGCCCACGCCTTCAGTTACGGTGACAAAAATTCTGTTATTCTGGAACAGTCCAGCGTGGGTCGATGGTTCCAAGTTCACATAACGGTCACCATCGGAGCGGAAATCGCAGTAAGTAACATTGACACCAGGTTCGATAAAGAACTGCCCGTAAGGAGCCGTAGACTTGACGGTGATTTCGCAGCTTGAAATATCCGAGTTGCCTTCAATACTGGCAACGATGACGTTGATATTCGCATTACGAATCTGAACGTTATCAGTTACCTGCAATGGGCCATCGCATTCGAGCACACCGTTAGCGTTAGGGTCATCAGAATTATAGAGGTCGACAACCGCATCGCCGCCAATAATCAGTTTGGTATGAATGTCGACCTTTATAGTGCCCGGGCCGGACAAATCACAGAAGATATGGGAGTCATGCATGGTAATTATCGTGTTGGGCTCCAGTTGTAAGGTGCCGTCCCCGGCAAGATTGTTCGAGATGATTTGAGTATTGCCGATAATCCAGGCACCGTCACCTTCCGTCCAAATACCATCGGGTTTATTATCGCTGATTACACAGTTGGCGATCCGAGGGCTCGAGTTCACGCACCGGATTGCCCCGCCATAATCGGCCTGGCCGTTGGTAATGGTAAAGCCCGCCACTATTGTTTCTTTTGTTTCTCCCGAATGAAAATCAAAACCACGCCCTGAGTTCTCACAATCGATAACACAGTTAGCGGGGCCATTCAGGCTGAACAAGGTAATTGCTCCGCCGTAAAAGTCAATATCGCGATTGCCAAGACCCGTGTAAGTTCCATCAAGAACAGTGATGATGGTCTCCTCGCCGGTGCCCGCATCGATGGCTTCCTGAATCGAATCAAAGGGATGCACTATGCTGCCATCTTCGAGTGGGTCACTGATGTCAGGATTTCCCGGCCCCGGGTCGTCGGGAGCATCATCGTCCACAAAATAAAGAAGTATAAATACCTCGTCGCTGCCTATATCCACATATTGGCCCATCACACGCGGCTCACCGTCGATATCCGTCTGCCCGCTATAATCACCGTTCGGGTCACCAGAATCAATGCAGGGCGAACCAGCCTGGAGATGGTAATTATCCGACTTAAGCAGTGGGTTGTCGGCGATATTGCCGAGGCCCCAGGTAATTATACTGCTTCCACTATTATATATTGCCGGCAAAGAGCCCTGAAGACAACAGTAACTGACAGACAGAGAACTACTGGATTGTACTGAGAGCTGCGAGCCGTTCGGGGCGGTATTGCCCCACAAAATGCAATTGGTTATCGTTGAGCTGCTGTAGTCATTGCTTATCCCACCGCCGTAGCTGTCTGCGGAGTTGCCGGTAAAGGTGCAGTTGGCAAGCGTTGCATTGCTGGCGGAGCAATTGTACACGCCACCGCCATAGATACCTGCCCAGTTTCCGATAAAGGTACAATTGACAAATGTCGGGTCGCTGTTCTGGTTGAATATCCCTCCACCTGCGTTATCTGCCAGGTTATCGTTGAACATGCAGTTAGCTACTACAACGTTGCTTTGCTTGTTGTGCATCGCGCCGCCTCTCTTTTTGGTGAAGTTTCCTGTGAAAGTGCAGTTGGCAAGCGTTGAACTGCTCTGATAGTTAGACATACCGCCGCCGTCGCCGTCTATCCCGCTGCCATCGGCGTTTCCTGCGGTGATGATAAAGCCATCCAGGATGGCCGTGGCATCAGTGCCCACCGCCGTGACAACGTGGTAGCTGTTATCAGCGTTGTTGTTGAAATCAACATCATCTCCGTTCAGGTCGCCGCTAAGTATTGTTTCGTAGGCGTTTGGGTCACGGTCTTTCCACAAGCCCCCCCCGACTGGAAACCCGCCGTAGATTCCCACGCCGGTCTTTAGGTGAAACGCGGCGGTTCGGTCGCCGCTACCGTTTGGATTAGCTAAGTCCCTGTCAGGTATGTATATACTCTCAGCCACCCAGATTTCATCGCCGCTTGTGGCTGCTGCCAGACCATCCTGAAGGTACTTGTAAGCGTTGTCCCAGGTTGAACCATCACCATTTTTCGTAGCATCAACATAAATGGTTCCTCCCATAGCAGTCGCAGGTGCCCCTATCACGACGATTAACACTGAAATTACCAGCAACCTCTTTACATTTGCTCTCTCAGCCATTTTCAATCTCCTTTTTCAGCCGGGTTTCTACCCAACAGAGAGAATAACCGCAAGTTTTCTGTGGGGAATAGTCTTTTTCCCACCATTTCTCCTAAATAAGACGCCCCAAAAGCTCTATGGCCTCCATAATAAGGGGATAGACCCGGCTTTGTCCTTCACAGGTTATTATCCAGTCGTTATCGTCGGGTTCACCTGTTTCGGCGCAGCCGTCTATGTTATCCACGAGGTCAGTTACAAGTTTATGCCTCGCATTTTCATAGCGCCCATCATCAATCATCCCCAGCACTACATTTATCTTGTTAATCAGGGCATCACTCGTTATGGTTCCATTCTTCAAACCTTCGGGGTCAAGGTCATTGACCTCCTCTGTGGCATCAATAAGCACCCTGATAACCGCTTCATGAATGGTCATAGCCGTGATGGTAACATTAGCAGCGTTGCTGTCGACAAAGCCGTCATTTACAACAAGGCTTACTACATACGCCCCCGACTCATCGGCCATAAAACTTGTCTGAACGGATGTGGGGTTAGTAAACTCAGCCAGGCTTCCCGGCGGCTTGGATGTAAAAGTCCAGCTATAGGTAAGCAGGTCGCCATTGGTATCTGTGCTCCCGCTTCCATCAAGGGATACCGTATCACCTATAATAACAAACTGGTTTACACCGGCATCGGCCAGGGGTTTTATATTCTCAAAATCCACCGTCACACTATCCGGTTCGCTCACAGCTCCAAAGACATCGGTTACTATAAGAGTTATCACATAGTCACCGTGTATATCAGCTATAAAGGCAGGCGTTGCCGAACACGGGTCGGACAATTCTGCTATGCTCTCAGGAGGCTTCTGCGTTATTGTCCATAAGTATGTTATACCGTCACCATCGGCATCAGAGCTCTGGCTTCCGTTAAGCTCGACCGTCGTGCCCAGGACGATTATGGTCTGGTTCGGCCCTGCATCGGCTATGGGCGGCGTGTTGTAGGTATTTATCAGAACATAATCCGGTGCGCTCTGTGCCCCCAGGCTATCGGTTACAACCAGTTCGACAATGTACTCATCGAGCATATCGGCTGTAAACGATGGGTTCACAGCATTGGAGTCTGATAACACTGCCGTGCTTCCCTCAGGCTTTGATGTTATCTGCCAGGCATAGGCTAAGGGATAGTCCTGCTCCGGGTCTGAACTGCCGCTGCCATCAAGCGTTACTATCTCTCCCTGATGTAATATTTGGTTGGGCCCTGCATCGGCTATGGGTGGCGTGTTGTAGGTATTTATCAGCACATAATCCGGTGCGCTCTGTGCCCCCAGGCTATCGGTTACAACCAGTTCGATAGTGTACTCATCGAGCATATCGGCTGTAAACGATGGATTCACAGCATTGGTGTCTGATAACACTGCCGTGCTTCCCTCGGGCTTAGATGTTATCCGCCAGGAATAGGTCAAGGGGTAGTCCTCCTCCGGGTCTGAGCTGCCGCTGCCATCAAGCGTTACTATCTCTCCCTGATGTACTATTTGGTTAGGCCCTGCATCGGCTATGGGTGACGTATTGTAGGAAGTTATCAAGACATAATCCGGCGCGCTCTGTGCACCCAGGCTATCGGTTACAACCAGTTCGATAGTGTAATCATCAAGCATATCAACTGTAAACGATGGATTCACAGCATTGGTGTCTGATAACACTGCCGTGCTTCCCTCGGGCTTAGATGTTATCTGCCAGGAATAGCTCAAGGGATAGTCCTGCTCCGGGTCTGAGCTACCGCTGCCATCAAGCGTTACCACCTCTCCCAGATGTATCATCCGGTCTGCCCCTGCGCCGGCGACGGGAGGTTGGTTAGCCCACGCATTTTTACGAACCCAGGGAAGATTGTCCTGCCCAATGTCGAAGACGTAGGCATTATCTACAAGCCCATTCCGGTCAGCATCCGGTGTGGTCCAGTCGCTCCAATAGTTACCACCTACCGGCGCCGGCAGGTAAAAAACATTTCCGCTGCTGGAGTCAACATAAGCCTGCGTCCGGTTGTTTATGAAACTGTTGTTATAAATTTCGTTGTTGTTGCAACTGTGGTAAAGGTGGATTCCATAGTAGTTATTCGAGAAGGTGTTGTCTGTCGCAGTGTTGCTGCTGCTATTGTAGTAGAGGTACATTCCATAGCTTTTGTTCCAACCGGCTGTGTTATCTGTGAGGGTATTACCATTCGAATTATAGAGGTAGATGCCATAGTTATTGTTCAAGTTGGCGGTGTTGCCTGTCACTATGTTGTTGTTGCAATTGTAGTAGAGGTAGATTCCAAGGTTGTTGTTCGAAGCGGTGTTGTCTATCAAAGTGTTGTCGCCGGAATTGTAGAGGTATATTCCAGAGTAGTTGTTTGAGGCGGTGTTGGTAATCAGGGTGTTGCCGCCGGAATAGCGCAGGAAGATTCCTTCGTGGTTGTTCGAGGCAGTATTGTTCGTCAGGGTGTTGTCGCTGGAATTGTAGAGGTATATTCCATAACTGTTGTTCCAGCTTGAGGTGTTATCTGTGAGGTTGTTGTCGATGGAATTGTATAGGTATATTCCATAGCTGAATCTCCGGACATTTACATTCCTGATAGCGACCGCTGTCCTTGCATTAAGGTAAACACCATAACCCGTTCCGGTTCCGGTTACAATGTATCCGTTGCCGTCCAAGGTCAGGTTATCCTCGTCTATCTGTATCGTTTCGTATACATCTGTGTTCAGCGTGTATGTCCTCGTACCTGGGTCCCATATCCCGATGGAGGTATCGCCGGGGATAAACTTGGTGCTCGGCCGCGTCTGAATGAAAACTAAGTGTGGCCTGGTGAGGTCCTGTGCAAAAGTGCAGTTCCCATTGTCATCCGCTGTGAAGGTTATACCATTATGGTAGTTGTCCTCATATCTGTAATACGTAGTCGAGGGCAGAAGGCCGGCGAGGGTTATCCGGGTCGAAGGTGCTCCCTCGGCAGCCATAAGGCTCATCACAACCATATCCGGTGCAGACTCCAGCATTAGATGCACCGGCTCACTGCTTTCCAGCATTATATTCAGGTAGCTGCTGCCGGTAACCTCGAAGTACGTTCCGGTGCCTTTGATTATCCCGGGCATCCGAGGTTCCGCTTCGAGGTTTGGATTCTCTACAATATTCCCTGTTACAGTAGCAACAGGTGAACCGAACATCGCCAAGCCTGTCAGCAGCAAGCATAAGACAATAGACTTTTTTCTGTTTAAACTCTTCATTATCTTACCTCTTCTCAAAGACTGGAATGAATACTTTCTTTTACTCAATACCTCCGTTTTTCTGCAAAAAAATACGGTTGGTTGTCTAAATCCCTGCCGCATTTGGCTTAGACAAAAAACCGTTTTTTTGTGGGGGAGGGCTCCGTCATGAAACGGCAAAGAGATTTCACCCTTCTCCATCGAATTAAAAATCTATACGCTCCGGATAAAAAAGTCAAGAAAATTATCAGAAATTGCCATTTTGAGGAATCTCCGCACGGCACTCTCAGACGTTTGGCAACCCCCCAGCACTGACAGCAAAACTGCAAATCCGGGCAATACCACTAACTGCTCCATAATATGGTATTTACTATCTATCCGTAAACTACTTCACCGCCTTTAGCATAATCGACTATCAGAGATTTTCCGCTCTCCCATTCTTCTGGAGTCATAGCTACAGCTTCTATAGGCTGAAATAACTCGTAAATAGCACTGGAAAGTATATCTATTCTCTCCCAGTAGCCTTTATCATTGAAGTCCTTTGAGATAACAACCACATCTATATCACTGTCTTCTCTATATTTTTCTGTTGTATAAGAAACAAAAAGTGTATGTCGTCAACATAAATGAGACAAAGAGGTCTCTGAATTAGAGAGCGACTTCAGCTCCTGTCTCTATGATTTTACTGTTATAATATTTTCTTTCAAGAACAGTTTTCTCCTTCAATTCAGCACGTCTTTTAAGAATCTCCTCAAGCCTACCAAAATAAACATCATCCGGCGTCACATTGCCCAAAGCCTCATGATACCGCTGACTAGCTGATTCCAGCTCCTGCGCCTATTTGGCTTGTTATCCTGAAGCCCCTTGATACGCATTGTCTTCAGCTTCCGCCTCCAGCGGTAGTAGGTGGACTTGGGCACATCGTACTTGGCAAGTGCATCGGAGATGCTTTCGCCCCGTAAGCCTTCCAGAATGATTCGGATCTTCTCTTCCGCGGAGAATTGGCGGCGTGTGACCTTTTTGATTTGCCTTATGACATCTTTTGTTTTGCCATTTTTCAGCTCCTTTCTTCGGGTAAAGCTCCCGATTATGGAGCTGAAATCGTCGATTTCAAGCAGTTTCCTTCCCCCCAGGAAACTGCTTGAAGGTTTCCTCTAACCAAAATCCCTAACCTGTGCCATTTTTGCTGACGTCAGACATACAAACATAAGAAAAACATCTTATACAGCGTCTTCGGCTGCACTTACATCATTCAAGAGCCCGGCTGCTATTCGTACCAGATCATCTCTGTACTTTTCAAAGATCCGGCAGAGGACATCTTCACTGCCGCGATTCAATTTTCAGATAAGCAGCTTATCTTCCAAAACGTCGATACCTTCTCAAAGGGATCAATGATCGTTGTCATATA
>Ga0209427_10004467_pt1 | contig 16170 bp, 11 predicted proteins | sample DeeMarSWOR136_30_FD_187465 | JGI IMG/M metagenome (GOLD analysis project Ga0209427, IMG submission 187465) | Marine sediment microbial communities from White Oak River estuary, North Carolina - WOR-1-36_30 (SPAdes) (version 2) | ecosystem: Environmental > Aquatic > Marine > Intertidal zone >...
TCTTCCCTATGGATCGAAATCGAGCCGGGCCGTCCTGGACTTCACACGTGCCGCTGTGCGGTTCCTGCTTGGGAAAGGGGTCCAGCTCATCGTGATCGCATGTAACACGGCCACATCCATAGCCAAGAAGACCATCGAGCGTGAAGTGGACATACCCGTGATCGGGGTGATCGAGCCGGGCGCCCTGGCTGCATGCAGGGTGACTCAAAACGGCCGCATCGGTGTTATCGGAACCCAGAGAACCATTGAGAGTAACGCCTACCGTGATGCGATCGGGACGTATGACCAGCAGGCGACGGTTTATCAAAAGCCCACACCCCTTCTCGTCCCGCTCATCGAGGAGGGTTGGAAGTCTCATCCTGTAATGCGTCTGGTACTGACCGAGTATCTGCGTGAGTTCAAAGACAAGGGAGTGGATACGATCGTGCTCGGTTGTACACATTATCCGCTGATAAAATCGGAGATACAGGATATAATGGGGGATGTTCGTGTCGTAGATTCTGCCCAAACGACGGCTGAGGAGATTGCACACGCCCTGAAGGACGTGGAGTGTGGCCACGCTGTCCCGCGGGGGGACAGCGGAGAAGGAGGGTACAGGATCTATTTAACCGATTATACGGATGTGTTCAGGTCCATGGGGGAATATATACTGGGTCGCACACTCGATGATCTAAGCATCATTACACCGCACTGGACTGAGGGGATGATCGACTACACATACACTCCAGAAGCCAACCGATAGAATGTGGAATCTTTCGGCCTTGTGAGGAATTGGGGGATCTATGAGAGTATTGAGATGCATGCCTGTACTTGCCGTTTCATTCGTGCTCATGTCGTTTGCAAGCGCCGCACATGTACGGGCAGAGATCATTAACGGAATTGCCTGTAAGGTGGGAGGCGACATCATTACCGTAAATGAGTTCAAGAAGGCATACGAGCAGGTACGTGAGCGGGCCTTCATGTTCGGTGTACCCATACCCGGCAAGCGGGAGGTAATGGACGGGCTCATCGATAACCTGCTTATAAGTCGGGAGGCAGAGCGCCGAGGGCTAATCGTAACCGAGAGCGAGCTGAACGAAATCATCGCCGATATCAAGAGGCAGAACAACCTCAGCGATGAGGAGTTTCAGCGCCAGCTCAAAGAGGAGGGCATAAGCATCGAGGAATTGCGTGAGCAGTACCGGAAAGAAATCGTCAGGACCCGCCTCACCAATTATTTCGTCACAGGAGAAGATTTCGATTTGTCGGAGCAGGAGACCAAGGCGTTTTACGATGACCCGAACAACAGGCGGCTCTTCAGAACTCCCGCAACGCTCAACCTCTCGCAGATCTACATTGCCGTTGGCGCTGATCTGAGTTATCAGGAAGCAATAGAGCTCAAGGAGCGGGTACGGTCGATATCGGAAGAGGCTTATAGGGCGGACAATTTCGAGGAGCTCGTCATGCGGTATTCCGCTGCAGTGAACAAGGAGCAGAACCGGGGTAATCTTGGCTCTTTCACCCAGGAGCAGCTTCTCTCCTTCATGAGCCCTCAGGATGTGAGCCTACTCTTTTCGCTGGAGCAGGGGGAGGTTTCCCCGCCTATCAGAATGCAGGACGGGTATTATATTTTCAGGGTCAATGAAAAGACCGAGTCACAGCAACTCACCTATGAACAATCGAGGGAGAGAATCAAGAGCTTTCTCCTGAAGTTGAAGGGAGACGAGCGCTTACAAAAATGGCTCGAGGAAGAAAGAGCCGCAACGAGAATTCAGATCGTCATGGATATGGAGTAACGGTTGGGTTCACGCAGAAGTGCACGAATTATAGCGCTTCAAGCTCTCTACCAGCTAGACATCAGTAGCAGGAATGCGGACGATGTCCTCGCCTTCGATTGGCTGGACAAAAGGTATGATACGTCCACCATTCAGTTTGCACGGCAGCTCGTAAGAGGAACCATTGATGCGCTGGAAAGGATTGACCGCAGTATCCGGGGGCAGCTTGAGCACTGGGATCTCAGCAGGGTCTCATATGTGGATAGGGCAATCCTGAGATTTTCGACCTATTCACTTCTCTATCAGGACGACGTTCCGGATACGGTCATCATCAATGAGGCAATCGATATTGCCAAGATCTTCGGTACCGATGATTCATATCGATTTGTCAATGGCGTACTCGACGGGATCAGAAAAGAGAAAGACAAAGATCACACGCAGAGTGAATCCCTATGAAACCATTCAGAGGCCTCGATAAACGTGCACGGAACGTTCTCGGGTACACTATCCTGGCTTTCTTGATCGGACTCAGTGTCGCCGCCTTCCTCATGCTCCAGCACCCGCACGAACCCGCAGTCCCCTTTGAGTATGAACGGGCAGAGGAGGGGCTTCGTGAGGGTATCAATCAGTACAGGCAGGGTAATTTCGAACGGGCGCGTCTCCTGTTGCAGAACATACTCGGGAACACAAGGGAAAATCGCACGGCAAGCATGGCTGCGCTGTATCTAGGCAATATCTCCTTTCAGGAAGGTGTGTACGGAACAGCCCTGCAGCACTACGAAGAGTCCCTGGCTCTGGATAAAAAGAATATCTACGCCCTGCACAATGCTGCGGTTGCTTCAGCAAGAAACGGAAACTGGAGGAAAGCACAGGTATTCTCCAGAAAAGCCTGGGAGCTCTCGGGAGATTTCACACCTGCGGTGCTCTTTCTTGCCAATCTTCACTACGGTGCCGGTCGTTTCGGCAGAGCTGCAGAGCTCTACGCGCGAGGCGGTGAGCTTCAGGGTGTGTTCGAATACAACCGTGCCCGTGCACTCCTTCAGGACGGGAACAGGGCAGAGGCGATCGATCGTTTTGAAAGTATCGCCTCCGCTGCCGAATCCGATACCATCCTGAGAGGACTCAGCTCCTATGCCATTGTTACACTGTGCTTCGGTACAGACGATGCGATGGCTTCAGCCTATATGGAACAGGCGGCTCAGGTTTTCCCCTCCAGTCCACCGGTACAGGTCAACCGCGCCCTTCTCCTCGCGCGGGAGGACCGGTATGCGGAGGGGGCCGCACTGATGCGTTCAATGGATCGGGTTTCCAGCCCCGATTTCGCAACGCTTTACGGGTATGTGCTGTACCGGAGCGGAAGATTCGATGAAGCCCTAACAATATGGGTGGAGTCATACCTTGAGAACCGGGATACCCGAGTCGCCCGTATTTTAGGAGACATTCATTTCATGCTTGAAAATTGGGAAGAGGCAGAGCGATACTATCGCATGGCCGTGGAAGATCAGGCACATCTCGAGGTCTATGAAAACTTAGCTCAGGTATACATCGCGATGGGAGCACATGAACGGGCGGCGGAGATATGTACCGAGTACGTATCGAGAGCCCCCGGGGATCCGTCGCCCCTTCTCTGTCTTGCCGACCTCTCCTTTCAGCTGGACCGGGTACAGACGGGGAAGGAGGCGCTCAGCAGAGCGCGAAAACTCATCGGAGACGATGCGCAGGGTCTCATGCGTGTCGGTTCACTGTATGCCCAATACGGCATGTACAACAGTGCCCTCCATCTGTATCAGCGAATTCTCGATGATCATCCTGATCGCGTGGCCCTGTATGGACGGATTGCAGAGATCTATCTGCAGACGGGACATCCCGCACGAGCTCGTGAGCAGTTCGAGAAGGCATTGCATATGACAACCGATCCGAAGCTCTTCTACAACCTGTCCGTGCTTCTCGCCCTTGCAGAAGGGGGGAGGGAAGGACAGAGTCGGTACCAAGAGCTCATCCGTGAGTATCCATACCGTTATGAGGCGTACTACAATGCAGCCCTTCTCGCTATACAGCAGGAAGATTACACACAGGCACTTCGAACAGTGAGCCTGTGCTTTGACCAAGTGACAAACATGGACGATACGCTGCTGTCGAAACTCCACACGCTCTCAGGGATTGCCAGTGCTCGCATGGGAACATACGACGAGGCTGCACGATACTTCTCCAAAGCAAGGGAGCTAGACGGGAGTAACGAACCCGCATCCATAAACCTGAAGCTGGTACAGGAGGGCATGTATTAGGCCCTTGTTCTAAATCCCCATATCTGGTATATTTAGTGCGTGGTACGAGATATACTATGAGTATTCAATATCGTAATGGGTAAGTAGTGCGTGGTGAGCAATGACGGTCAAATATGCTCAACCGCTGACGATACTAAGTGTATGAGGCGTACCGCAGGCATATCCTCCAACATTCGTGGGGGTGCGCAGGTATGCGGCTGAAACCATATCTGTTTTCCAGTGAAATGCGCGTATGAAGGTCAACGCAAAGAAGAAGGTCAACCTCGTCGCCGAAAGCAAGAACCTGATCAAGGTGCGCGCTTTTGTGGTGAAGTACGGAAGAAAAATGGGTCTTCTCCCCAAACAGGTGAGTGAGTTGAAGCTCGCCGTTGACGAGGCTGTATCGAACATCATCCGGCATGCCTACGGCGGTGCAAAGGGCAACTTCCAGGTCGAGATGACCAAGCTCGTGAGTGCCGTGGAACTCAAGATCATCGATCAGGGTGTGGAGTTTGACTGGTATTCCGTACTGGAACCTGACCTGTATAAATATGTGGAAACGAGACGTAAGGGTGGCTTAGGCATCTGGCTCATCAAAAAGCTCATCGACGAGGTCGAGTATCAAAGGATCGAGAACAACAACGTCCTCACTATGAAGATGTATATCGATGAGGCGGTGGCCACTGAGTTCGCCCGTGAGGTCAGGGGCCGCTTCAATATGAGGTTCCGCTACGCGCTCTATGCCGTGGGCATGATGACCGTAATCATCTTCGTTGCCTGGGTCATCGGATCCAATGTCCAGGAAAGAGCAGTTCTGGAAAAGTTTGACCAGCGATACAAGTCCATTACCCGGCAGGTTGCCGAAACCTCAGCTGACCTCATCCTTCGAGGCGACGATCTGGCTCTGATCAACCTTGCCGCCTCAGTGAAACAGAATGATCCTCCCCTTCAATATGTGGTCATTTCAGATGCAAGGGATTTTACACTTGCCGACACCAGGATGGAGCGAATATACACAAACTATAGAAGACCCAGGGGTATCGAGCCGATGCGTGCCGGTTCTCCGACACAGAAGTATGAACTTCTGCTCCAGGGTGGTGTACGGTTCTACGATTTTGCCGCTGTTATCGAGTACAGAAACGAGGAGCAGGGTAGAGTCGCTAAACTGGGAGAAGTCCATATCGGCATTCCTGAAGAGGCCTTCAGGCAGGTGACCAATATCGTGCAGCAGCGGCTGCGTATTGCCATGATAGGCGCCTTTTTCTGGGGCACCACCATCGTGGGAGTTTTCCTGCTCGGCTCGACCTTCATATCACCCGTCCGTAAGCTCGCTGACGAGATCGCCAGGATCAGTGCAACGGGGCAGGCCAAGGAGCTGAGTTTCGCCACAAGAAACCCCGAAGTAAGCAGGATAGGTCAGGCCTTCAACGAGATCATGCGAAACCTGCGTATCACCCAGGGCCAGCTCACCGACCAGACGCGGCTCCGGCGAGAACTTCAGCTTGCCCAGGAGATACAGAATGCACTTCTTCCGAAGCAGGTTCCGAAACTGGAAGGTTTCGACATTGACGCTGCATACCGTGCAGCCCAGGAAGTGGGGGGCGATTATTACGATTTCTTCGAGGTTGATGAGCATGCAATCGGTATTGTCGTGGCCGATGTATCGGGCAAGGGAATCGGCTCATCCATGGTTATGACCATGATCAGGACCTCCATGCGTCTCGAAGCCCGTGGCAATAAGCGCGCCTCCTTTGTGCTCGACAAGGTAAACCGGATAGCGGTAGACGATATCAAGAAGGGCATGTACGTAACCATGTACTACGTGATCCTGGACGCCAAGAAGCGCATCGTGAACTACGCAAGTGCGGGTCACAACCCCATGATCATATACAGGAGCAGTACGAAATCGGTCAGTTTCCTCAACCCGGGCGGTATCGCCGTGGGTATCGACCTCGGTGATCCAGATGAGTTCAAGAAACGGATAACCAGTGAGAAGCTGAAATTGAAAAAGGGAGATATACTGTTTATCTATACAGACGGTATCACTGAAGCCATGAACGAGAAGCGCGAGCAGTTCGGAGAAAAGCGGCTCATCGATTTCATCCAGCAGTATGCACACCTGCCGGCAAACGAGTTCAAGGCTAAGATGAACGAAGAGCTGACCACCTTCACCAAGGGATATCCCCAGAGCGATGACATCACCTTCGTGGTCATCAAACTCGAGATGAGCCCGGCCGAGATCAAACAGACCAAGATCACTCGGCTCTTTGAGCTGCTCGACGAGGAAGTCACTCTCGATGATGCTCTCGACCAGACAGGAATCTCCTATGAGGAGTATCAGGAGCTGATGGAAAAGCGTGAGCAGTACGGCGAAGAGGCCATCAAGGTCGTGGCTGAGGAGGAGATCGAAGAGGAAGAGATCGAGCTCAAGCATGCGACTCATGAACAGGTCAAGTACCTCACACAGATCATCCGCCAGCATCCCGATTACGGTGTAAGCAGGTTGACCAGTTTGCTGAATAGCGAGGAGTACGGTTCGCAGGACATCAAGGAGAGCGTGGTGAAGCGGGAGCTGATACGCATGAAGCTCGATACCCGGGAGAAACGGGAGGCGTTCTCGAAACGGGAGCTTCCCACATGGGCTTCGTATACTTGATAGAAGACGGCTGGGAGCCGCTAAGGGAAAATATTTCTGTTGATTTTCGATTTCAGATGAGATTACAATGTTATTGAAGATAAATCTGAATGGAGGATATGGTCACTCTTTAAAAATGAGTTATACTTATGTTTAAAACGTGATAATATCCCCTGGATCTGATGTTTTTTTAAATACCATATGATGTTAGGCTGTCAGCAAAACTGACAAAATGAACAGCATTGCACACATCCAGGAGTTGAGGAGGAGTTGATGCCAGATATTCAGGTTGACGTCAGATACGATGGTGACAGCGACGAAATAGCGATCATTGAAGCCAAGGGCTTCATCGATACCACCACGGCACCTGAGCTCGAGAAGAAACTTGAAGAGCAGCTCGCACTGAATAAGTACAAAATCATAGTAAACCTCCAGAATATTGACTACGTGAGTAGTGCCGGCTGGGGCGTTTTTGTATCCGAGATTAGAGAGATCCGGGAGAACAGCGGTGATCTTGTTCTGGTTAATATGTCTCCTGACGTGTATGATGTGTACGAACTTATGGAATTCTCCTCAATACTGAAATCCTACGATAGTGTTGATGAGGCCGTTGCGGGGTTTACCGGTAAGGAGTTTAGGAAGGAAGAGCCGAAACCGGCCCCGAAACCTGCTGTCACGCAAAAACCTGCGCAGCTTGAAGAGGCCCGGACATCCGCAACTCCCGAGGAAAAAGCTCCCGTTCAAGCGGACAGGCCTGGGAAGTCCTCGACACAGGCAGCTTCAGATGTCTTTACCTATGCGAGGAACGATCTCGGCAGGAAAATCATTCAGGTGATTATCGATAACCCCTATTTCGATGTGAAAGAGATTGCAAAGGCTCTCAGACTCCCTCAATACGGCGATCAGAAGGTAAGCGGTGGTGCCGTGAAGAAGGAGCTCAAGGCCATGGGACTTACCGATAAGCAGCAGCGCTTTGAGCTTGCATTAAAGGGCCGCGGATAACCTCGCTCTCCCGATACAGTTACCAGCCAATTAGTGTTGGGCAGCATATCCTCTGAACCATACTTTATGTCGCCGTGCTCAAAGCTGAGCCTTTTAACACTATAAACCATTAACATGACAACATGAGCACTGTGCAATTCAACTTTGTTTTATCGGTATTATGGGGACAGCATAATTTGTTCTTGGTGAACAATTCGCAGTTTTTGGAAAATATCATGATGCTTAAATGTTTACTGATAAAATATTACGCGCTAAGAACTAATTATTTCACAAACGATATTTATACATATAAAAATGTGCGTTGGCACCAAGAACTAAATAAGGAGGGCGAATGTCGAGTTACATACACCGGTATATAAATGTAGCGTACTCTTAGACATTACACGGTAATCTTTGAGAACTTCGGTTAAAAAGCATGGTTATTTTCAGTTTTATAACGTTAATAGTTGCTTTTCCAGATTAAAATAAAAACTCGACTAGCGAAGTGATCTCTTTACTTATTTTTAAAGTTCGACTTGAGTAATAAATTCTGTCGAAATGTTTCGTAAGTATTCATTGTTCACCATGCACTAATTATAGAATTTTTTATGTGTTGAGTATACATTGTAATGGATGCTCGATAAGGTGAGAGGTCGATTATGGCTATGGAAACAAAAGTAGTTGATTACCTGTCAACCGTTGAAAGGGTAACCAGGGAGCTTGCCGAGATCGAATCTGTCAAGCAACTGCCGCAGTATATTTCAAGCCAGCTCTCATCCACACTGAATGATGATATCCAGTATGCATTTGTGGACAGAGAATCGAATAAGATATACGAATCAGCTCACATTGAGAGCAATGTTAAGAACCTGCTCCCCTTCTTTCTCGATGACAAGTTCGTTGATGAACTGAAGAAACTGGACTGGAGTGTCATCGATTCACGTGGAGTTCGGTTTCTCTTCAGTGAAGTGTTCGAGCAAGACATTGACCTGGAAGCTTCATTTCTCATCATGCCAAAAAAACGGGGGGATACGATTGTCAACTTCTCCGTACTATGGGGAAGTGTCAAGCTCGAGAAGATCGACAAGGAGGAGATAGATTTCATATCCTCCGTCTGCAATGCCTCTGAACTGAAGGTCGCCAACCTTATCGGCACCTCCAAACCACTTGCCGGTGACCGTGATCTCAGGAGAAAGGCCTTCGAGTTGAAAGAGATCACTGGTATGGGTATCGACCTGACCTCTCTAGGCAAAGAAGATTTCTTCGGCAGTTTCCTCCTGCACGTTATGGGAAGGACCCTGAGCAAGACAGCGGTCATTCTGCTGTCAACCAACGAAAACAACACTGAATACGCTCCGGTGGCATCCCGTGGTGTACTGAAGAAGTTCGTCGAACGCATACATTTTACCGATAAGAACTCTTTCGTGCAGGAGTTGAGGCGCAAAAAGGAGCCGCTTGCTATACCGGATCTGCTTGATATACTCTCAGATGAGGAGCGGGATAATTTACTGAAGCTTGAAGCCGCAGTACTCGTACCCCTTATATCGAAAAACGGACAGATCGGCATTCTCACCCTGGGTGAGCGGATCAACATGCAGCCCTATACCGATAAGGTGTTCGATTCCATCAAGATCCTGAGCAATCAGATGGTCATGGCCGTCGAGAACTCCAAACTCTCGAACCTGCGATACGCTTTCTCGCGATATGTTTCCCATCAACTTGTCGATGGCATTCTCTCGGCTCCCGAAGAGATCAAACTTGGCGGGGAACGGCGAAAGGTCGCCATTCTCTTTGCTGATATCCGTGGCTTTACCGCTATGGCAGAGAAGATGAAACCGGAGGAAGTCGTCGACCTGCTCAACACCTATCTCTCCGGCCTAACCGGCATCGTGTTCAAATTCGAGGGAACCCTTGATAAGTACATCGGCGACTGTGTAATGGCTGTTTTCGGTGCCCCCATCGCCCACTACAACGACCCCGAGCGGGCCACCATAACCGCCATTGAGATGCAGAATTACGTGAAGGAGATAAACAAAACACGGGTGAGGCAGGGCTTGCCCGAAGTGAAGATAGGTATCGGCATCAACTCGGGATACGCCATCTCCGGGAATATGGGCTCCGTCGACCGGATGGATTACACGGTTATTGGTGACGTGGTGAACATTGCGGCGCGTCTCGAGAGCATTGCAGGAAAAGGCCAGATACTGGTGACCAAGGACGTGTATGACGATATTCGATACGTGGTAGAAGCCGATTTCCTCGACACCATAACGGTCAAAGGAAGGGCCCAGCCTGTTGATGTTTACGAGGTCAAGGGGCTCCTTGCGGGGAAGTATCTGAACGTTCTGGAACGGATGGAGCCCTACAAGATAGGCCATTATCTCAGTATCGCCCGCGACGCCGAGCTCATCGGGGAGCGGCTTGATTTTACACCCGAGGAACTTATCAAGCTCAGATCGGCCATCCTGCTCATAGATATCGGACGGATTGGACTGAGCGAGGGTATCTTCAACAAAAAGGACAAACTGACTCCTGAAGAGTACGAAGTGGTAAAGAGTCATGTGCTCAGGGGTGCTGAATACGCTGAGAAGAAGCTCAATCTCTACAAGGAGGCTGTCGAACTCGTAAAATACCACCATGAGTTTTATGACGGAAGCGGTTATCCGGACGGGCTGAAGGGGGATGACATTCCTCTCTGGCCCAGGATCGTGTCGATTGTGGAGTCATACCACGCAATGATCTCGAGACGTCCCTTCAGAGAGCCTCTCAAAGAGGAGGAGGCGGTGAATATTCTCAAGGAGGAGAGAGGTAAGAAATACGATCCAGAGATCGTGAATATCTACCTCGAAATACTCAAGCAACGCTTGAAGGAAACGGTGGAAAAAGGTGCCCATGCATGAAAGAGATCGCGAAAAGGATGGTAGTATCCGGTGATCTCGAACGGGATCTGATAATGCAGAGCCTGCTCAAAAAGCAGGAACTGGTGGAGCTCGAAATTGCAGGCACATATCATCCCGGGTTCGTAAAGAAATTGGAAAAGGATCGCATCCTCCTGGCGCTCCGCAGTCCTCTCACCAGAAATATCGGCGGTACAGTCCGTGTCCATTTTGTGTTTCACAACAATCATCACTACTTCGATGCTGTACCTTTGAAGAAGAGCGATCTTCACGTTCAAGTCACATTTCCCGATATCATATTCAAGAACATGCTGCGCAGGCATGAACGTATCGGTGTACAGGACAAGGTATTCATGCGATTCAAGATCATGGTGCAGTCCGAGAAGAAGGGCTTTGCCATTTCATCAATTCGTGAGGAACGCACGCTCATACAGGAGTTGAACAAGCCCAAACCATCGATTGACAAGATCCTGAACGGAATAAAACACCTCGTTTCCGACTTCGCGCAAAATTTTCAGATCAGGGTATTCAAACCCGGTGAAACGCTCTCTCTCGATGAGGAGATCGTGAAGGGGACAAAAAGGATCTTCCTCATCTATGACTCCTTCGAGGATAGCATTGATGAGAGGCGCTTTTATGAGGAAAAGGTGGTCACAATCGCCGATGCCTATGAATATCTCGTCCGTAGAGGGGAATTGAGGATGAAGGCTGAGAACAGGATACTCGATATGCTTCAACAGAAGAGAAATGGGAAGATCTTTTCTGAGTGCCTCGTACCGCTCATGCTCGAAGGAGAGACCGTGGGCTGCATTCGGCTGTGGAATGACATGGATTATCACCGGATTATTAAGCCCTCATTCGCTCTCCGTGCATCCTGGTATGCCGGCATTCTCGTTGAAGCTCTTGTGAAATATGATTATTTTAGCCTCGAGAGTGGTGACGATTTTGACATCCCGGTCATCAACGTCAGCGCAGGGGGAGTTCTTTTCAAGCTAGAAAGAGCTGAGTTGAAACGCTACCTTGTCCTGAAAACAATACTCCAGATGGCGATTCAATTTCCCGCACGCCAGGTCGAGGCGAGGGGGAGCATACACCGGATTGACGAGGAAGGTGCCGCGTACGGAGTTCAGCTCGAGCGAATCAATGAGGTGGATGCACGGTATATCGATGATGTGGTGCACGGAAGGATTTCCTTATAACTGAGATGGGAGGGTCCGATGGCTACGAAGAATGGACTTGACATGAACAGTGTAATTGGAGAGGGATCCATCTTCGAGGGCAAATTCTACATAAGCGGGTCATTGCAGATCAATGGACGTTTCGAAGGTGAGATTCGCACCGAGGACCAGGTCGTCGTGGGAGAGACCGGAAGGGTCAAAACCGATATCGTGGCAAAGAGGGTCGTCGTAGCAGGTACGGTGATCGGAAACATCGAGGCCGAGAACGAGGTGAATCTACTTACAACGGGCCGTGTGCTCGGCAATATACGCGCTCCCCGGGTGAACGTCGAAGAAGGCGTCGTGGTAGAGGGAGAGGTTTCCATTAGTGCTGGGCAAAAGAAGGAGGTACGACGAATCATTGAAGAGTCCTACGAAGCAGGGCCCAAACTGAACGACCTTATCAAGGGCCGGAAGGGGCCCCGCGCAGAGGAGAAGGAATCACCGCAGGATGCATGAGCTGAAGAACGGTACGGAGATCGAGTACATCAGGCAGTCCTGCAGGATTGTTGCCGAACTGCTCCTGTATTTGAGGGATATCGTCAAACCAGGAGTCACCACGAAATGGCTCGATGAACAGGCAGAGCTGTACGTACAAAAACGTGGTGCGCTACCAGCTTTCAAGAACTACAACGGTTTTCCATCCTCAATATGCACCTCGATCAATGAAGAGGTCATTCACGGAATTCCCGGTTACTACCGCCTGCAGGAGGGAGACATTCTGAGCATCGATGTGGGCGTGAACAAGGCCGGATATTTCGGGGATGCCGCGGTAACCATTCCCATCGGGCAGATTTCCCCTGAGAAGACAAAACTCCTCGAAACAACGGAGCATTCTCTCTACGAGGGTATCAGGGGAGCGGTGCACCGAAACCATGTTTCTGACATCTCGCGTGCCATTCAGGATGTGGTGGAACGGGCCGGGTTCTCCGTTGTCCGTGACTTCGTGGGTCACGGCGTGGGCAAGAAACTTCATGAGGAGCCACCCATTCCCAATTACAAGACACCGGGGAGGGGGCCGCTGCTTCTCGAAGGAATGACCCTGGCCATCGAGCCCATGGTAAATATGGGTACCTACGAGGTTGTCATAAAGGAGGACAACTGGACGGTGGTCACGAAGGACGGAAAACCATCCGCACACTTCGAACATACCATTCTGGTACGGGAAGGAGAGGCGGAAATACTCACCGTGGTCTAGAGGGAACAGTGAAAAGCGCTGATTTTCAGATCCGTGATGCCGCATACTGTGCGGGACAGGAAGTCGAACTGAGAGGCTGGGTGCGCCACCTGCGGTCGAGCGGTTCCATTTACTTTATCGAGATACGAGATGGAACAGGAGTGCTGCAGGCCGTGGTTGCAAGGAACGACGTATCAGAAGATGTGTTTCAGGCATGCGGACAGATCGGAATCGAGACATCACTGATGGTGCGGGGCGTTCTCAAAGAGGAACCCCGTGCGCCGGGAGGGTACGAGATCACGGCCTCCGATGTTAAAATCATCCATATTTCTGCCAATGAGTATCCTCTCTCGAAGAAATCCCACGGAACGGATTTTCTCATGGAACACCGCCATCTGTGGATTCGCTCGAGCAGGCAGCTTGCAATACTCAGGGTGCGGAGCGAACTGGTACGGCTACTTCGGACCTACTTTCATGATAAGGGTTTTGTGCTGATTGACACACCCATACTGACCGGTTCCATTGGTGAGAGTGCGGGCAATCTCTTTCAAACACAGTACTTCGATCTCGGGGATGCATACCTCGCACAGACGGGACAACTATACCTGGAAGCGGCAGCGAGCTCTTTCGGTAAGGTATTCTGCCTGGGACCGACCTTTCGTGCGGAGAAATCAAAGACGAGAAGGCATCTTGCAGAGTTCTGGATGCTCGAAGCCGAGATGGCTTTTTACGACACGATCAGGAACATGGAGCTCCAGGAGGACATGATATGCTGGGTGATTCAGAACATTTTGCAGACCTGTGAAAGGGAGCTCCTTTTTGTTGAACGTGACACGGAACCTCTTCGGAAGATCGAGCCGCCCTTCCCGCGGATGTCCTACGGGGAGGTGATAGAGCTTCTCAGGGAGAAGGGTTTTGAAGCTACGTGGGGTGACGATATCGGAGGTGATGAAGAGACGGCGCTCTCCGAGAGTTTCGAAAAACCCCTCTTCCTGTACAACTATCCCCGTGAAATCAAGGCCTTCTACATGAGCCCCAATCCTGACGACGATCGAACAGTTCTGAACAACGACCTGCTGGCACCGGAAGGTTACGGGGAGATCATCGGAGGATCTCAGCGTAACGATAACTACGATTCCCTGATGCGGCGTATAGAGGAGGAGGGACTCGATCCGGTTACCTACCGCTGGTACCTGGACCTCCGTCAATACGGAAGCGTTCCCCATGCGGGGTTCGGGCTTGGCATTGAACGGCTGTTGAGCTGGATCTGTAAGCTGTCACACGTGCGGGAGGCAATTCCCTTTCCACGTCTGATTAACAGGCTCTATCCCTGAGAAATTATCCGTGCAAAATAATTGAGGAAGAAGGGCAATCTTTGAGTACTTCGGTGTCAAAACAGGGTTGAAAACATAGTTTTTCGAGAAAAATATGTAAAGCAAAGGAAAAACTTGAAGTTCGAACTAAGCGTATGAGAAAAATTGGACTCCTTGCCTGCGCACTTCTTTTCTGTGCCGTAGCATCCCTCCATGCATCTTCCTTCACCGTGTACGCGATGACTGGAAGCGTCAGGTTCAGGACACAGGCAGGGGAACAATTACAGGTCGGCGTAAATGGTACCTTTGGCGACGGGGTTACCATCAGGACCTACCGGGACAGCTCAGTTTCCTTCACCGGTGACGGGCATTACTATCGGGTTTATTCCTCGAGCCTCGTCAAGGTGGAAAGTGAGCCGAGCCTTCTATATGGGAAGATCTCGGGATCAGTTGATGAACAGTTCGTGGACCTGCACTTCTACTATCTCCCTGCCCCTGCGCAGGGAAAGACCATGAAGGTGGTGGTCCGTTCCAGTACCAGGGCCGTCGAGGTACGCTCCTTCCTCTCCAGTGAGAGCGGCGGCACGAGAGAACTTACCATGTACCGTATCGGCCAGGGTACGTTCAGGGCGCTCACCGGGTTCGACTGTGAGGCGCCTCCGATACGGTACATGCTCCGTATCAGTGCATCGGGAGACGGTGCCGGTTATACACGGGTGATCTATCCCTTTTACCTGCGGGAGACCCCGTTCCCCAGCGGAAAGGTGACCCTTCCGCCTGAAACAGCTCCCCTTTTCGAGCCCTCGGAGAGAAAAAAGCAGGAAACGCGGCATCTGTCAGAGGTCCTTGCACACTCCGACCCGAGGTCACTGTGGGAAGGGACGTTCAGCTATCCACTTGAGGAGCTGGAGGTTATCTCAGCCTTTGGCAAGAGGCGTTCATATTACCTTGGGGGGAGACGTATCATTGTGCGGTATCACCGCGGTATCGATTTCCGGGCGGTCCAGGGGACGCCGGTGTTTGCCCCGAACAACGGAGTGGTGTCGCTCGCCCGGAGTCGGTTGAGTACGGGAAATACCCTGGTCATCGATCACGGGCAGGGGGTGTTCTCACTTTTCTTTCATCTCGATTCCATATCAGTGGCGGAAGGCGCAGAGGTGCGTACCGGTGACAGGATAGCCGAAGCCGGTTCTACGGGTATCGCCGCAGGGCCGCATCTGCACTGGGGTGTCTTTGTTGACGGGACCTACGTCGACCCCGAGGACTGGGTGAAACGAAGCTTCTAGGAGAATGCGCGATGGAAACCTATGCACAGATCGTGGAAAAAGCGGCACGCTCCATCAGTACGCAGATCGGGCATGAGGTAGAGAGTGCGATAATTCTCGGTTCCGGTCTCGGGGCTATCGCGAACGAGTTGGAAGGGAGAATCGCCATTCCCTATGAGCGGATACCGGGTTTTCCAAATTCCACGATCCCGGGGCACAGCGGCGAGCTACTGCACGGCCGGATCTGCGGAAAAGAGGTCATCGTTTTCAACGGCAGGTTCCACGTCTATGAGGGGTATTCCATGCAGGAAGTGACCATGCCGGTACGGGTCGCGAAGAGGCTCGGCGTGCAGATCATAATCATCACCAACGCATGCGGCGGGATAAACGAGGACTTCAGGCCAGGTGACATCATGCTCATCAGCGACCACATCAATCTCATGGGGGGCAATCCCTTAACCGGCATCGAAGAGAAAATGTTCGGGTCCCCCTTCGTTGACATGAGCGATCCCTACGACAGTGAGCTGAGGCGCAGGGTCAAAATAGTGGCGGCAGCAAATACGGCGATCGGTGACATCAGAGAGGGGATCTATATCGGCGTGCACGGACCAAGCTACGAGACAAGGGCTGAGATCTCCTTCTTCCGTCGAATCGGTGCCGATGCGGT
>Ga0209427_10004468_pt1 | contig 16169 bp, 12 predicted proteins | sample DeeMarSWOR136_30_FD_187465 | JGI IMG/M metagenome (GOLD analysis project Ga0209427, IMG submission 187465) | Marine sediment microbial communities from White Oak River estuary, North Carolina - WOR-1-36_30 (SPAdes) (version 2) | ecosystem: Environmental > Aquatic > Marine > Intertidal zone >...
GTCCCTTGCACCTTCAAGTGACTCATGGGATCATCCAAAACGCGGGGAATCCATTCGAGCAGATCAGTGGCGATTAAGTGAAAGCCTTTTTCACCTGCCACAAAGTCGCCTGCCGCGCCGTTAACGAAAGCTCCAGCTACCGCAGCCTCAAAGGGGTCAGCTTTCTGCGCTAAAAAAGCGCCAACTATGCCTGAAAGAACATCGCCCGTACCGCCAACCGTCATTCCAGGATTACCAGTGAAGTTCAGTTTGATTCGCTTCGCATCGCAAATGATGTCCATTTGTCCCTTCAACAATATAATCGCATTAAGCTCTTTGCTTGCCTGTTGCACATCCGCAATTCGCTCTTCACAGCTCTCAGACAATTTTTTGCCAGTAAATATTTCGTATTCGACAGAATGTGGCGTAATAACAAGCGGCACCTTCAAGGGGCGCTTAAAATTAGCGAAGGCTTTCAACCCGTCAGCGTCCAGGAGCAGCGGCTTACCCGCGCCTTCAACGGCTGAAATAAAAACCCTTACGAACTCTCGCGTTTCAGCGTTTAAGCCCAGTCCCGGCCCCATTACAACTGAGTCAACAGTCTCCAAGTAGGGTTGTAACGCTACCAAGTTATTCGCGCTCAAATGTTTACCTTTGAGTTTCAACGTTATCAAATCCGGAGAGATTGAAGACACCGCATAAGCGGTTTTGGTCGGAGCTGCAAGATAAACAATGTCCACCCCAGTTCGTAGAGCGGCTAACGAAACCAAAGCGGGTGCACCTGAGAAAACCTCGCTGCCACCAACAACTAATATGCGACCAAAATCACCTTTATGAGCAGCTTCAGTTCGCAATTTTTTTGCGAGAAAAACGTCGCCAGGACCTGCAAATCTCTCTAGCTCACTGGGTAAACCTATACCTCTTACTACTAATTCACCAACGTGCTTCTTAGCGTTATGCAGTCCAGTCTTTGCTTTGTGAAAGGTTACCGTAACATCTGCTTCTACAGCATTGCCTAAAACATTTCCATTGTCAGAGTCTATTCCAGTCGGCACATCAACAGCGATTTTGAAAGCCTCCTGTGCGTTGATGTGGTCTACAATTTGCATTAGGGGTGGTTTTAGTCTTCCTTTGGTACCTGTCCCCAGCAACGCGTCCACAATCACCTCCGCAGCTATTTTAGGTATGGTGGAACTGTCGGTAACCTCGTAAATCGGAATGCTTCTCCGTAACGGTTGAAGGGCATGCCAGTTCTTAAAAGCCTCTTCGTGACGAATGTCGTTGCCTTTTCCAGCCACTATTACTGAAACTTTGAAGCCTTGGGCAAGCAAGTGTCTGGCAGCCACGAATCCATCGCCGCCATTTCCGCCTAACCCACAGAAAATCGCAATTTTCTGTTCTTGAGGACGACGCGCAGCGATTTCAAGTGCCACGTTGCGTCCAGCATTTTCCATCAGTTGAAGCAGCGAAACGCCGTAGTATCTAGCGTTTGCTTCTAAGGCGCGCATTTCCCTGCTTGTGATTGCCTCTGTATTTTTCTTTTTTGTTTGCATGTTGTAGCCCTGAATAAGTTAATGTTACCGTATGTAAAATAAGGCTATCCTTGGAACTGACGGCTTTATGTCATATACTGCGTTCTTTTTGCTGCAATTCGGGAAGTGATATGCGAAAGCATCAACGAGAATCAATGCAAAACGCTTATAGAACGCTTGAAACACTGTTAAAAACCGCATGAGTGGAAAAAAGCCTTGGATAGAACAGCGATTGTGTTAGCGGGCGGCTTTTCCAGCCGATTTGGGCAGGATAAAGGCATTCTGGAGCTTGACAACAAGCCATTGATACAACATGTCGTGGATGCAGCTAATACGGTAGTTGACGAAACAATCGTGGTGACAAATTCTCAAGAGGGAATTGAAAAATATGCCAAGGTCCTTGGAACAGAGGTTAAGTTCGTTGTTGACTTAGGCGAGTTGAGAAGTCCGCTTATAGGCGCCTTAACAGGTTTTGACGCTGCTCAAGGCGAATACTCTTTGCTTCTGCCTTTTGACACACCTTTTGTTTCAAGAGAAGTTGTTTCGCTGCTTTTTGAGCTCTGCCTAAACAAGGCGGCGGTGATTCCAAGATGGCCTAACAGGCACATCGAGCCACTGCATGCAGTCTACAAAACAAAACATGCTTTGGAAGCCGCGAAAACAGCTGTGACAAAAGGAAAATTGAAGGTTAGCGCTATGATTGAAAATTTAAGGGGAGTCCGCTATGTTTCCACTTTAGTCATTCAACATCTTGACCCAGATCTTCGCACATTCTTTAATGTAAACACACCTGCAGACCTAAAGAGCGCTGTGGCTATAGCTAGGTCCAGAAAAGGCGTGTAAGATTGTTCTTGTAGAGCCTAACGATTTCAAACTATAACCCTTCTTTTAAGCTTGAACTACAATGCATTAAATATCGAACTCTAACGAACCTTATAAAGACATAAACAATTAAAGTATTGCAAGCAGGCAGCCCGATAGTTTTGCAATGGTTTAACATCATAAAAATGGCAAAAATATGTGTGAACCGAACGCACAGCACCTTTTTGAAGAGCTTTCAAAGTGAAATTTGAGCTTTTTCTCAGCATTTCGGCCTTTACTTAGGATGTTTTAATTCAACTAATACTTGCTTTTTCCTGAAATATTTTAACCTAGTTTGCGAAAGAACATCGAACATTCGTTTTTTACATTTAAAAGTTAAAAATCGTTGGTTGAGTGAACATAAGACTGCAGTTAATATTAAAAATCATGCAAACATCACGGACTTTCCTGTTTCTAAATAATACGATGCACGAAGGCACCTTCGCGTGTTCCTGGTTTGCAAATACTGGGCTTTGATGAAAGTTGATTAGCTGAACCAGAGTTTAAAAGCGAGGAACAAGCTATTATGGCATCTTGATGATGTGTGTTTGGTTGGCATTAGATTCAATGTTTGGGAGAGCCTTTAAAAAGTGTATTTTGGTGATGCTTTCGTATACAGTCGATCCGAAATGAGTCAACTGCGTTTGAGTCTTTATATACTACCCTGCAGGGCAGCGTCTTTTTGGCAATTTATTGTATATTCCAGTGGTGTCCGTCTGTGATTGTTGAACGAAATCTGTTAATATCCCTCCTAAAACTAACGAAAGACGGGTCTGTTTTAATTGAAAATGTTAATAAAGAGGCTAGGATAGCCCCTGATATTATCAAAAAATTGCTTGAAAACCTGCAAAACCAGAACATAATTTGTATCAAAGACGGTTTTGTCGAAACATATAGTGATAGTAGACTCAGGCTTGCTCTCAAAGCTGCATCATTAAACGCAGATATCGAGCAGATTAGCACTCTTTTCAGCTGGCAGGAGTTCGAGGATATAACGGTGCATTCACTGGAAAAAAACGGCTATGTTGTTGCTAAGAATGTACGGTTCAAGCATGTTGGACGACGATGGGAAATCGATGTAGTTGGTTGCAGAAAGCCATTAGTTTTGTGCGTTGATTGCAAGCATTGGCATCGTGGATTGAGGCCTTCTGCTTTAAGAAAAATTGTTAATGCGCAATTAGAAAGGGTAAGTGCATTAGCGGATACGCTGCCTACTGTGGCGTTAAATGTCGAATGTACCAAGTGGAAAAAAAGCAAGTTTATCCCAGTGATTCTAACCCTTTTCCCAAGCAGCTTCAAGTTTTACGACAATATTCCCATAGTTCCTGTTTTGCAGCTGCAGGATTTCTTGATACAATTGCCTGCTCAAGTTGAGTCATTAACGTACTTCGTGAAAAAATTCAGTCGTTTATGAGATAATTTCCAGTATCGGTTTCCTAGCAAATCTTACAGCAGGATACATGCTTGAAAGAAACATTCCCGTTAGAGTTGCTAAGAGCCAAGCAAAAATCTCTAAGATAGTGAAGCTCGTTACAACTGGTTCGGGAATCAGAATCATAAGCGTGATTATTACTCCGAGAGAAATTCCAATAGCAAAACTTGAAAACAAAATGCTTAGGCTTTGGATGGCGAGGATTGTCATCACGGTTTTAGGCTTTACGCCTATCGCTCGCAAAACAGCGAATTCTTGATGTTCCTCGTCTATAGCAAGCACGAGATATCCCACCAGGCATAGGGATGCAGCTACCAAGCTAAAAAGAGGCAAAAACATGACTACAGACCAAATGGCACTAAGAAAGCCAACATTCTTTTCCAACGTCACGATGAGTTCAAAAACCATCAAATCCGAGTTCACAGAAGCCAAGCGATTCTGCATCTGCTTTATTACGCTTGACCGGTTAGCAGAAGAACATATCTGAGCAAGCACAACATTTGGTCTAGAGTCCGTTTTTAGGCTTTCAAGTTTTCTAAGAGGGACAAACGTGACAAATCCGTTGTTTATCGGGTCTAAACACAAACCAACAACGTTAAATGTAGCATTTTGCATTACAAAGCTCTGAGACAACGGCTTTTCGAACATAACTGCGGCTATGGAATCTCCAATAACAGCTTCTGAAGAGTAGTCGCCTCTTAGGAACCGCCCCTCAATGAACCATGAAGAAAGAACTTTTTCAGACTCTACGCCAACAATCAAAGAGTCTATTTCGCGGTTATCGCCAATGGGAATGGTGGCTTGAGTCTCAGGGTCAATCGTGAAATTCATTAATTCCTGCATGTACCCTTCACAAACCAAGCGTGTTTCAAAATTTGTTATGCCGTTGATGTTATTCAATTGCTGTATTGCGGCATCAGGTATGGCAAAATTGGGGTTCAAATAGTTGAATTCAGTTTTTTCTTTTGTTTCGGAGAATTTTGACAGCAACGCGATGTACTGGTTGCCCATGTTTTTATTCGCCACTAGTAGCAGGTCTTTGCCCGCAGCTTCTTCGACTCTTGTCGCAGTTGTGTTGTTGGCAATTATGCTTCCTGTGATGGAAACAGTTAACAAGATAAATACTAACGAAAGAAAGAATACTATTCGAACGGTGGCGAATTGATGCCTGAAAAGGCTTCTGGCGGCTATGTTCAAAGTTAACCTGGATTTTGAAAGCGCCTTAAACTTGGTTCCTCCGCTTAACCCAAAATATTTTATGGGCGAAAGTGCAGCAATCGGAGAAAGTCTCGAGGCGTTAATCAAGGGCTTCAATCCAAATATCAAACCAAAAGCAAAGAATGCAACAAAAATTAATGGTGCATACCAAAAATTCAGCTCTTTTGGGTAGGACTGAAAGGCAGCTGAATTGATTACTGCGTAATCTGTTAGGAAACCCAGTGCTACTCCCAAAACGCAGCCTAGGAACAATACTATCAAAAGTTCAATGAAGAAGTAGCTGAAGACAAGTCCATTCGGACATCCAGCCGCCTTAATAAGCCCAAAATCTTTTGTTCGCTGCGCCATATTTAAGAAGGCAATGAAAGAGACTATCACTGCGCCTACAGCGAAAACCAAAATTCCTACAAAAAACAAAAAACTCGAGAAAATCGCTGAGTAGCCTATAGTTAGCGTGTTCTTAGCTGCAGATGTTATCCCAAAACCAACCTGCTCAGCAAACTGAAGCAGAAAAAGCGTGGAAGCTACACATGTAATCAAACTGATTAGAGTTAAGCTTGTTGAAAGTTTTCTACGCAGAAGATCGTTTACTGGAAAAAATGTTTTACTCATCTTGACCCGCCAGCCTCCCATCCTTCAAGCACAATATTCGATCGGCAAGCTGGATCAGTTCTGGATCATGAGTTGCAACGATAATAGTTTTCCCATTAGCTTTCAATAGTCTCAAAACCTGCGTAATTTTCTGGCCATTTTTCTTATCCAAATTTCCAGTAGGCTCATCGGCTAGTATCACTTCTGGGTCGTTTGCCAGAGCACGTGCAAATGCTACTCGCTGCTGTTCACCCCCGCTTAATTGAGCTGGAAAGTGATTTGCCCTATGTTGCAAATCCACAGTCTCAAGCAATTCTGCGACGCGCGCTTTTATTTCCAATTCTGATTTTTTGGTCCATTCCATCGGAAACGCTACATTTTCCGCCACCGTTAAAGTCGAAACCAAATTATAGGATTGAAAAACGAAGCCTATATTATCGCAGCGAAATTCCGCTAAGAAGTCTTCATCCTGAACTGTTAAGTCTTCGCCCAAAACAAGGATTTGTCCGCTTGTGGATTTGTCGATTCCGCTTATGAGGTTAAGCATCGTGGTTTTTCCAGACCCTGAAGAACCGCATAATGCTATGAATTCGCCTTTTGCTACGTTAAGCGATATGTCTTTTAAGACATGAACTTCCATACCACCCAGATGGTAGGTTTTGTTTAAGGCTTTGATAGTAACTACAGAACCAATAGGTTTCGCAGGCATGAAGGAAAATATGTTGCAGGTCAAAATATGTTTTTAGGTATAGTTATTTATGAGCTCAATAGCTCTTTTCTATGTTAAAGTTGCCTCTGTCACGCTTTAGAATTCTCTCTTTTTCTGGAAGCTTGTCCTTTTCCCAATCATCCCAACTGACTTCTTTAAAAAGCCATTTTTTACCAAGATGCGCTGCTATTACCGCATGCTTTTTTGATTTGTCTCCTGGTATAAGCTCGTTCAGAAACCTAAAGAGTTTGTCAATCTGCTGCTTGGGAAAGTATGCATAATAACTGGCGTTTTTTACTTCGAATGCATATGTATGTTCCCCTTTTCTAGCCATCAAATCAGGCAATGGACTCAAGCTTGGGTTGCTGACTGGGATTCGCACCGCGTAGTAACCGAGTTTTTGCAGATGCTTAACAAGCACTGTTTCGCTATAGAAACCCCGCTTGCGCCACCGGCGAAGCTTGATTCTGTCAACTTCCTTAACCACGGCTTCTTCCTCAGTAGACGATAAGTAAAGATGGCATATTAATTAAAAAAACTAACCCGTTTGCAGAAAAATGAGGGTGCAGTTTATGCTTCTGTATACATAGTTCTGCAGACGGCTGTGATTGGAGTGCACTGGTGAAGGAAACAATCACACGTAATACTTACATAACTAAAGCTACTTAAAAGGAAATTTCAAATGTAAACAAATTAAAAATATGGTTATTTTAGGCTACACTAACGAATGTAAAAACATATTCTCCCAAAAAAGGGGCTAAAAATTACCTCCTTTTCACAGCCGTTGCAGCATAAAATTGGAGCTGGTGAAGAGAATCTAGACATCAAAGATGACTTTGCGTATACGAATCCATCACCAAAAAATGCCTACTACCGCCCAGCACCGGTTCCACGAGCTTAAAAACTTGTAAAAAAGCCTGTTCAAATCCTAATATGGACACTGCAAAATAAATCGTTGTAGGCGACGAAAAAATCTTCTTCTTTCAATATTCTGCCTGCAATATGATGTTCATAGACTAAAGGTTGGATGTGCGCTCGAAGCATTTTCGAAGGCAAGCCTCCGAGGCTTCGCATGGAGATTTTCGACGGTCTTTATATGAGGTCACGATAAACTCCATGGGAAAGCTTCAGAGGAGTGTCAAGAGACCTTAAAATGAGGTTTTTTAGCTGTTTAAAGCTTTTTTTAAGCGTTTTAGTTTTTGTTTTGTTAACAAAAAAGCAAGAGGCTATTGAGTCTACAGAGGTTCGAGTATTTACAAGCAAACAGAATAGTTTCTGATGCGAAATAGGCTTGAGAATTAGTTGTTTTTTGAAAATAAGCTATTCGGAAAACCGTAAATTGGTAGGGTTGCTGAGGCTTTTGACGTACAATTTTTTGAATATTGTTGTTTTTGAAATAAGCTCTTTAATTGATTTGAGCGCTTCTCATACTTGAATAAATGGAGGAGAAGGCGTGTCCTTTGATCATTTTGGCGAAGGCGTAGAGATACTAACTCGAAGTGTGCAGGATCGAACCTTAAAAGTGCGATGGGACTGGGGAAATTTTAAAACCACGGAAGATTTTCCAGTTGACAAAAATATGATAAACTGGGTCATAGGCCAAGACCAAGCCTTAAACGAAGGCTTCCTATGCCTAGACGAATGGGTTCACAAACTCAAGCATTTAGAGGAGACTCAGTGGTACGCAAGTTGGAGCACAGCCGACAAGCAGAAATCGTCAGCCAAAACCGTGATTAGTCCAGGACCCTATTTGTTACTTTTAGGCGACCCTGGAACAGGCAAGTCCCTTCTCGGCAAAGCGTTATCCGAAAAACTAACTCAGGTTTACAAAGAAAACGGTATAAAATTGTTTGATGTTTTATCTTGGAAAAACACTGTTCTGCCCAGTCAGCCGCGCGTGTCAATCCATGAAGTCGGAGAAGGAAAAAAAGTATTGCAGAGAGAGAGACGTAAAGAACTCAAACGCAAGTTTGTCACAAAAATAGGTCTCAGAGCAATACAGGTTCTGATGCTTACACTAGGCCTATTTCTTCTGTCGTTGGGTTTATATTTCATGATAGACGCGTGGCAAGCATGGAACGCTAACGGCGTATCTATAGGAGGTACCCCTTGGCAGGAATTTTACAACAATAACTTTTCAGCTTACTTTGTTGACCGGTTCATAAACCTGGTACCTATAACATTCATTCCTGGAGGAAGCTTAATCTTCTTCAGCATCTTCATTTGGTGGTTCACGCGCATGGGCGGATTAGCTAATCTCCGAGGTACCGGAGGCGCACAGCAATCAGATGTTCCAAAACTTATCGTAGATAACGGTTCTGGAAACGCCCCCTTCGTGGACGCAACAGGCCATAGGAGTGCTCAGCTCTTTGGTTCTGTAGCTTGGGATCCGTTTCAAACGGGAGGGCTGGGAACACCTGAGCACCAGAGGGTTACTGCAGGCGATGTTCACGTTGCATCGTTAGGGATATTGTACATTGATGAGATTAAGAACTTAGACCCAGAAGAGGCCGTTACCCTTTTGACAGTTCTGGAAGATGGTCAACTACCGATAACTTTGCGCGGCAGATGGCATGGCGGAGCCACCTCGGCGATGGCTGTGTCAACGGAACCAGTACCCACTATCACCTTTCTTGTGGGTGCTGGAAACTTTGATAGTATAGGTCAGATTCATCCGGCACTTATGGACCGGATTTACGGATACGGCAAAGTTGTGCGCATGAATAATGACATGCCGAATACACTGGAGAACAGGCGTAAATACGTTCAGTTCATAGCGCAAGAAGTTAAGCGTTTCAATCTGATACCTTTCCGGAGAGACGCCTGCATGGAAATAGTAGAAGAGGGTAGAAGGCGAAGCAACAAGCGAGATGCGCTTTCCACTCGATTTAGGCCCTTAATTTCCATAATTAAAACGTCTTCGACTTTAGCTATTAATGAGAAATGCAAAGCAGTTGAACGCCGTCATGTCTTGGAGGCATTAACCGAACACTGTAAAACAATCCAAAAACAGCTACTTGAACATGAAATGAATGAAAGAGGAAAACTTTTAGAAATAAAACCTGAAGGATCGAAGTTAGGGCAAATTCACGGTTTGGCTGTGGTCCACGACCCATTCAGTGGTGAAATGACTGGCAACCTTCTCGGTGTGAAAGCTCAAATTGTTAGAAAATCTGAGCTTCCAAGAGACCGCCCTCTCAAGGGCTACTACAAAGTTACAGGCGTTGCCAAAGGTCAAAGCTTTATTTCTGACAGCATTGCCAAAGTGAGAAGCGTTATTCTCCAAAAGTACAGTGTGGACATAGCGCAAGATTATTTGACGCACATCGACTTTGCGCAGTCTTACGGCGTTGATGGTCCTTCAGCAGGTGTGACTATGGCAATTGTCTTGTGCTCTCTCATTGAAGGCAAACCGATACGACAGGATGTCGCGGTAACTGGCGAGATAAACCTAGGGGTCAGCGGTTCCATACAGATCACGGCAGTAGGTGGAGTTCATGAAAAAATCAAGGCTGCTGAAGCTTGGGGTTTCAAGAAAGTAGTTATTCCGCAAAAGAATTACCTTCATTCTATTGACGCTAGAGACTACACAATAGATGTTGTGCCCGCTGCTACGTTAGATGACTACTTGAAAGAATGTTTAGTGGAACAGCAGTTTCTAAAAGTGCCCCCTCGCAGGTACAAATAATAGAGCTGAACATGTCTTATACACTTTTTTCATGCTCATTTTGCGTCAGCTAATAATCTTGCAAAATCACAGGTAAGCTTAACTCGGAGATTTGTGTAGTTTATTGAAACTCTTATTGCTATTCAATAATTTCGTTATACTAATATTGCTTCGGGCATTACTATTCGCCAGCGTTCATAATGAACCGATATTTATACCAGCCGCATAATAGGAAAGAAATCAAAAATCACAAGTTAGCCTCCATTCAACACCCATTGCTAATACAAATTGTCAGGTGGAAAAGACTTCGTTGACTTGACGAGCAAGATTCAAGAGACTGTATCCAAATCCGATGTCAAAAACGGTGTGGTCCACGTTTTTGCGCCTCACGCTACTGGCATACTTATTCTCACAGAAAACGACTATACCTTACTTAATGACATAGAGGCGTTCCTCGAAGAAATTGTTCCAAAGCGAGGAGCTTACCAGCACCCGTCCAACGCTCATTCTCACTTGCGTTCTATGCTCCTTCCACCTGATATGACGCTTCCAGTGATTGATGGAACCGTGGAATTCGGCACTTGGCAATCTTCGCTTCTTATAGAAACAGAGGTGTACCCGCGTAACCGAAAATTGAAAATGCAGTTCATGGGTGAATAATAATCCAATTAAAAAACGTCAAGCGCGTTGATCATTATGCAGGCAAGCACTTTTTGGTGCTTCGACTTTGAACTTCGAAAAAATCGATAATTTGCATGGAATTTTAATTTTTTAATTTTATTATCGCATTTGAATAGCTGAGTTTTTAACTATTTATTTAAAAATATAGACTTTCGAATTTTTTTCGTACTGGTTGAGAAATAGATTGTTTCAATTTTTGATAAAAAGCATTGTTCGCAAGATAAATGAGCAACTTTAAAGTCTTTTAGAAGCTGGTTCATTGTGGGATTACTCTTTAAAATCAGCTCTATAGCATTAATTTTCTCAAAATTCTTTCCTTACTTTTATTTGCTTATAAGCTTCGTTGGAGTTCGAAAGCCCAAGGCTTTAGGCAAGTAATTATTTGAAAAAACGCGGCTATTTTCAACCTCTTTCAGTGCGTATCCTCTTGTAGGGACCTCGAGGTCTCATGCGAGCTTTCTTCCTAGTTTCAATTTTGGCTAAGGGTTTTTCATATAGTTCATTATCAGGATCACCTGTTGACGGGACTTCAATTGGGTATGGAAAATCTGATAAACTGGCTTGCCCAGCGCCACAGCTAATCATCTGATCAATGGCTTTTTTGGCATCATCATATTCTTTGTTTATGCCACGGATAGCGTCAAAAAGCAGTATCGTTTTGAAGCTGAGTCCCAGCGCGTCTAAAACTGTGTTTTTAACGCAATATTCAGTTGCTAATCCACCCACAAATAGTCGAGTAGCGCCTTCTTTTTGCAATGTGTTCGCAAGTTCAGTACCGTCAAAACCTGAATACGCTTCCTTGTGCGGCTCCATGGCTTTCGATACGATTGCAACGTCGCTAGGGATTTTTAAGCTCGGATGAAATTTTGCGCCCTCAGTGTCTCGAATGCAATGAGGAGGCCATGGGCCTCCTTGGGCTTTGAAGGATATGTGATTTGGTGGGTGCCAATCTCGGGTGGCAAAGATTCGTGCGTTTGCTTTCTTGAATATTTTTATGTAATCATTAAGAACCGGAATAACTTGGTCGGCTTCAGGAACGGGCAAAGCGCCACCGGAACAGAAATCGTTTTGCGCATCAATAATTATAAGCGCATCTGTTTTGACTAATTTAAAGTCTTCTTTTATACAAATCTCCCCTAAACAATTTAGCCGAGTTCAGTCACCTGGAACTCTATTAAAATATGAACGGCAATAAGGGATAAATGTTTTCTAATTTGATGAAGAATGGAAAAGTAATTAAGTCATTATTTAGTTAGGCTTTTTGGTGAAATAATGGCAATTTTGGCTTACGTACTTTTCAAGGTTAGTTCAGGAACTGAAAGAGAAGTGTGCCAGAAACTTGTTGAGTTTGACGAGATTATTCAAGCAGACATCGTTTTTGGCGAATATGACGTGTTGGCAAAAATCGAGACGCAAGACCTAGCTGATTTGGAAGAGTTCGTTTCAAAGAGGATTAGGAACGTGCCAGACGTTTTGGTTACGTCTACTATGATTGTTTCTAGAGAGTATAGAGGAAAAACCAATCGTCTGAAAAAAATGTAGCGTTCTACAAAGCGCAGTTTATTGGAAATTGTGTTTTGGTGATGCTTTCGTATACCGAAAGGATACTGTTTATATAATGCAAGCTTTTTTTATTAATTTGATTTGTTAGATTGGGCTCAAAAATCCTTTTCTCACTTGCTCTTCTGTTCTAATAGGATTTTCTATTTACCTTAAGTGTACTTATTAGAACGAGATTATTTGTCAAATTTTTGTTTTGTAATTTGTTGTTGTTTTTCCCATTCTTGTTTGGCCTGCTTGATTATTGCTTCTTTGCTTTCGGGCTCTGAGACATCATGGATGACATTATCGATTTCATATTTGATCAGCGAAGCGATTTCGTTAGATCTTAAAGGTTCATTTCTAGCTGCCTGATAAGTTTTTAACGCGCGTAAACCAAACCTAACCATCAAGCTCTGCAATTCTATTCTCAGATTCAGTAACTCGGCATGACTCTCCTTCATCAGCTTGTTGAAGTTTTCTGAGTTCCAAGTCTTTTTTTCTTCGGTCATTTCTATATACTATCCTAAGTTTGACAATATGATTCAAACTCTCAATTATAGTCTTTTCCATCTTTGCATTTTATCAAAACCGCGATAATTGCTTGGAATAGCTAGCCTTTAAACTTGCTGCGCTTTTATGTCGGCGGTTTGGCGTGGCTTTTCTCTTTTAAGCTTCCCCGCATCCACTTCTCAAACTTCTTTGACGGTGGATACTCAACATAAAGCCTTTTTCGCTTTGATTCCAGACAGTTGTTTTTTTTACCAGTCAATTCAGCCGCTGTCATAACCTTATGGTCCGTTTCGTGGGCTATATCATAAACTTGTTTTGTTTTTTGTTGCCATAATTCATCTCGTAAGGCGTGATGGTCCAAAATGGTTACGGGTACAGTTTCAACCAAGTCTGTCAAGTTCTTCAACCCCAACTGTAGCTGAGCCTCATCAACCTTAAAGCCGCCTAAGTAAAAGGGTGGTCCGCCTATCATGACAGTCTGAGGTTTTGCCTTCTTAATAAGATCAAGCGTGGGTATAGACATAGGTCCCTGAACATCTGGCGCAAACATAAAGCGTTCATCGCGATATTCTACAAGCGCCATCACAACCCAGCCAAGCATAGAATCGTCGGGACCGTGCGGAACAGCTTCAGAAAAACGCAAAAATGTTTCTTCTCCAAAAACAAAGGTTTTACTATCTGCCGTCTCAACCGTCTTAGCGTGTTTACCTACTGTTTTCGTAAAAAACCAAGCACGCTGCCTCTGGCTGGCACTAATTTTCTCTCGCGGATTCTTAATCAACAAATTTTTGCCCTGATAAATTTGCCGTGCTGTCTCTTGCGCCTCAGTCCAATTAACTAACCAATCTTCATAAGAAGGCGTGTGGTGATCAAAATGGTAATGGCTTATTGTGACAGCTTCCGCTTTATCAGCTGCTTCAGCGATGCTCCTCCTAAGCTTTGCTATAGTTTCGAATTCTAGGGGGTGTGGCGGCAAGCGGAAACGATAAGGGCAGAGCGAGACGCCAGCGTCTAGAAGTAGTGTGACATCAGGTGTTTCCACTAATGTGCACATGGACCTTGCGCCAAAGCTTTCCGCTGCTAAGGGCGTTATTTTAATTTTGTGCAACACTCCTTTCTTCTTCCTTCCTGTTTTTACTAGCACAAACTGCTGACGTCAACATTTATTCTAATGAAAGCTAAAACGGATATGAGAGTAAAAACGTTCCGTTGAGCCTAAGAATTTTATGGCTTAACCCTCATAACTACAAAGTATTATGTGCAGGATAAAAGTAAATAATACTGTATAGCTCTTAGAACGTTTACTTCAGAAGCAACCGTGAAAGTTACAGAGAATAAAACAGTTAGCTGCTGAAAAACATCGAGTTAATAAAAATTTAGGATGTTAGAAACTTATGAATAAAAAGCATGCCAAAAATAAAAAGGTGGAAGTTGCTACGCTTGCTGGAGGTTGCTTTTGGTGCACCGAGGCTGTTTTCACAATAGTCAAGGGTGTAGAAAAGGTTGAACCTGGTTATACTGGTGGATCTGTCCCGAATCCCACATATGAACAAGTTTCTACGGGAAGCACTGGGCACGCAGAAGCTGCGCAGATAACTTTTAACTCAAACGTAATCTCTTATCGCGAGATTCTTGAAATATTCTTTGCAACACACGATCCAACGACGCCTAACCGTCAAGGTCCTGACTTTGGCACTCAATACCGTTCAGCCATATTCTACCATAACAAACAGCAAAAGACTACGGCTGAGGAAGTTATGGTGGAGTTGGAAAAAGAAAAAATCTGGGATGCACCGATTGTTACGCGACTAGAGCCGTTGAAGATGTTTTACAGAGCTGAAACTTATCACAAAGACTATTACAAGAAACATCCAAATCAGCCATACTGCCAACAGGTCATTACGCCTAAAATAGTCAAACTGCAGCAGCGATTTTTGGGAAAGCTTAAGGCGCTTTGAGAATTCAATGAATTGAGTCAGAGCTAAGGGAGCAAACAATATTTCGTTTTTCTACTTTAAACAAAACTGAAAGCATACTGCGAAATATGAAGAAGACATGCAAAAAGTTTTCACCAAATGTAAATCTGGAAAAAAATCACTTTTTATTCGAGGAAAATAAAAAAGCTGAACCCAACCGCTTTTCGGAAGTCGACAAGCTGATCGTTTGATCAGTTATGTTGCTGTGAGAACAGCTCCACATTTCGGCTTAGCTGATAACAATAGCGATTGATATTGCAGTTCTTTATGCTTATCCATGTTCTATGTACGTTTTTTTTGCAGCTTCTTGCTTCATGTATTCTTTAAGTTTTTCTTCAGGTATGCATTCTTTTAAACCTGGGCAATGTTTGCTTGTATGAAATGATAAAATTTCGGAGAGCGGTTCGAGAACCTCTTTGTTCAAGGTGTATCGTTTTTGTTTTCCGGTATCTTCTGAGCGGATTAGTATGCATTTTTCCAGCACTTCGAGGTTTTGACTTATGACTACTGGTTCTTGCTTTAGGACATTTGCGATTTCGTAAGCGGTTTTGGAATTTTCTTTTAGGACGTCAATTATAGCTAAGCGTGTTCGGTTTGCTAGGGTGAAGAAGAACCTGTAGTAAGCTTCGTTTGAGAATTCTTCCATTTTTGTTCACCAAACACAAACAGGTTGACAAATCTAAAATCGTTTTATGTTATTTAAAGCTTTGAATCTGAATAGCTTTAAAAAAGCTATTGCTTCAGAGTCAAAAAGTAGATTTTTGCTTACATTCTATTGAAGTAGTTAAGTGGTGCAAACCAATAAACCGTGAATTCTTTTTGGCATTTTGGGTTTCGGCAAATATACTTCTTTTCTACTACGTTCCCATGAAAACTGCCTCTCAATGGCTTATCAAAGGAATATGCAGAATGAAAGTCATCTGGAGGCGTAGCTCTAAAAATCCAGTGGCAATATGGACATTCAAGTGTAAGTTCTGACGCAGCCAAGATAAATCATCTATGTGTTATTATGCTGATTCGAAGTTAAAAATTATGTGATTGAGATAGCTTAACCTTAATGTTTAAACGTGGGAAAAGGCAACGATTCTGTTTGGTAGGCGATGACGACTCTGGCCCCGAAGACTCTTAGGATGATTTGGATCTTGAGTGCGATTAAGTGTTTATGCTTACTTAAAAGTGCGCATAACGCTTAACAAGAGCCTACTATTTAAAGAGCCCAAATAAACTCTTACTGTTCACCAATCTCGGTGTTCCTGAATCTATTCATAAGTTGTTGCCCTTTCCCAAGTTTATGTTTTGCTTATAATTTTCTACAACCCTTTAACGTGTATTCTCCTAAGCTTTTTCTGAGAATCCTTGAAAAAGTTCGGGGAACCGTTAGTAAAGCGAAGCCACGATAGCCGTCACTGTTCCTTGAATGTGTGGAACTTCATTTTGTATTCTAGCAATAAGCTTTTGAAGCTCAACCTGG